>PVMK01119687.1_pt1 | contig 21254 bp, 22 predicted proteins | sample 1853481 | NCBI WGS metagenome assembly PVMK01 (sample SAMN08533507, study PRJNA380276) | Marine sediment metagenome, whole genome shotgun sequencing project.
TGCGGCGCAGACTTGTGGGCAACGCATGGCGTTGCTGATCGCCAGCGGCGAGCCGCTGGAATTCAAGCAGTGGGGTTGGATCGAGTCGATCGACGTCGTGGAATTTCACCGGGGACAATGGGAGTCGCGCTGCAGTTTCGGCCGGCTCGAACCCGTGAATCAGATCTGGAGCGAGCTCGACCGCGTCTTCTCACAACCCGGTGCTGATCAGTTGCGCAGAGAGTCGCTGGAACCGATTCGTCAGCATCGCACTGCGCTGGATGCTCTGCACATTCACCCGTACGCCATCTGCGAGGCGCCGGCGTTTCTGGAACTTACTTGTTGATGTGCGTGACGTTGGCGCCGTCGCCGGCCTTCGCTTCGGCTTCGGCTTCGGCTGCGGCTTCGTTCTGGATTCGGATCCAGACCTCTTTGCGGTGAACCGCGGCGCGTTTCGGGGCATCGATGCCTAGATGAACCTGGCTGCCACGAATTTTGAGCACCTTCAGCTCAATGTCGTCATCGATCATGATCGACTCGCCAGCACGGCGCGTGAGCACCAGCATCGTATATCCCTCTCGTTGGTTGGGTGTCCTTTCGCAGCCTATTAAACCCAGATCACCGCGACGGTTCTGTGACAGCGCCCCGGTTGAAGTTTGACCAAGTAGACAGAAATGCTTGCCTGGCGGGGGCGACGGTCCCGCTAACGGACATTGCTGTGATGTAGTGGGGCTGTGATGTAGTGGGGCTGCGATGTAGTGGCGCCAGATCCGCCCGCGCTGGTAACCTTCAGGCCGAATGCCGACGGAGCGAACACAGCCATGGCGGATGAGCGCACCCGCACCGAACACGACAGCATGGGCGAACTCGAAGTGCCGGTTGACGCGCTGTACGCTGCGCAGACCCAGCGGGCGGTCGAGAACTTTCCCATATCGGGATTGACGTTGCCGAAACGGTTCGTCGACGCGGTGTGCCTGATCAAACAGGCAGCGGCGCGGGTCAACGCCGAGTTGCAACTGCTGGACCGTGAGCTTGCCGAAGCCATCCAGAGCGCGGCGAAGACCGTTCGTGACGGGGACTATGCCAGCGAGTTCCCCATCGATGTGTTTCAGACCGGGTCCGGAACCTCGACCAACATGAATGCCAATGAGGTGCTGGCGACTCTGGCGACCCGGGCCAGCGGCACCCCGGTCACGCCCAACGATCACGTCAACATGAGCCAGAGCAGCAATGACGTGATTCCCACGGCGATTCAGCTATCGGCCGCGATCGGCGTGGTAGATCAGTTGCTTCCTTCGCTGGAGCATCTCGCCTCGACCCTCGAACGCAAGGGCCAGTCACTTGCCGGGATAACCAAGACCGGACGAACCCACCTCATGGACGCCATGCCGGTGACCTTTGCCCAGGAACTCGGCGGCTGGGCCGCCCAGGTTCGCAGCGGCATTGCGCGCATACAGGCGGTGCTGCCGCGCCTGCATGCGCTACCCCAGGGCGGCACTGCGGTGGGCACCGGGATCAATGCCCCGCCGGAGTTCGCGGCCCGGATTGCCGACGTGCTCTCCGAACTGACGGGCCTCACTCTGGTACCCAACAGCAACTTTTTCGAGAGCCTGGGTGCCCAGGACACGGCCGTGGAATTGTCGGGTCAGTTGAAGGGTGTCGCGGTTTCGATGATGAAGATTGCCAACGATCTGCGCTGGATGAACAGCGGGCCGCTGGCGGGAATCGGTGAAATCGCGCTGCCGGCACTGCAGCCGGGCAGCAGCATCATGCCGGGCAAGGTCAATCCGGTGATCCCCGAGGCCACGGCCATGGTGGCCGCCCAGGTGATCGGCAACGACGCGACCATTACCGTGGCGGGTCAGTCCGGTAATTTTCAGCTCAACGTGATGTTGCCGGGTATTGCCTACAACCTGCTGCAGAGTATCGATCTGTTGGCCAATGCGGCCCGCGTGCTGGCGGACAAGGCGATTGCCGGATTCGAGGTGCGCGAGGACAACGTCGCCGAACCCCTGTCGCGCAACCCCATATTGGTGACGGCCCTGAATCCCATCATCGGCTATGAGAAGGCTGCCGAGATCGCCAAGCGCGCCTACGCCGAAGGCCGGCCGCTGCTCGACGTGGCCGAAGAGATGACCGACCTGGATCGCAAGGAGCTGGAACGCCTGCTCGATCCGGCCAAGCTCACCGAAGGTGGAATTCAGTCGTAGCGGATCTCAGGACGTTGCATCCTTTGCATCGGGTTCCTCGTCCCCCGCCGGCGCAGGTAGTTCCACGATGGGTTCGGCGGGGTCGTCCTCCTCTGCATCCTCGCCATCCTCAGAGGCATCGGAAGCATCGGCGGATTCATCGAGCAGTTCCTTGGGAAACTGCTTGCGTGGGCTCGCGCCCAGCTCACGAAACTGCTCGACCCGGCGCACCAGGCTGCCGCGTCCGGTGGCGAGTCGTTTCATGGCGGTCTGGTAGGCCGATTCGGCACCCCGCAGGGATGTGCCCAGCTTGCTCATCTCCTCCATGACGCCGCGCAGCTTGTCGTAGAGCGCGCCGGCCCGCTGCGCAATTTCCTGGGCATTGCGGTTCTGCTTCTCGTAACGCCAGACGTTGTGGATGATGCGCAGAGTCATCATCAACGTGGTCGGGCTGACGATCACGATGCGCTGGTTGAAGGCCTCGGTGAACAGTGCCTGGTCCTCTTCCATCGCCAGGGTGAAGGCAGACTCGATGGGGATGAACAGCAACACGAAGTCCAGCGAACGCAGGCCCTCCAGCCGGTCGTAGTCCTGTTCGGCCAGGCGTTTGACCTGTGCGCGCAGATCAAGCACGTGCTGCTTGATCAGTTGCTCGCGCAGGCCGTCGTCCTCCGCGGCCAGGGCCCCCTCGTAGGCCACCAGCGAGACTTTGGAATCGACCACCACGTCCTTGTCGTCGGGCAGGTGGATGATCACGTCCGGGCGTCGCGCGTCGCCTTCCGCATTGCGTAACGAGGCCTGCACCTCGTACTCGTGGTCGCGGCGCAAGCCGGATTGTTCCAGCACCCGTTCCAGCACCAGTTCGCCCCAGTTGCCCTGAATCCTCTTGTCGCCCTTCAGCGCCTTGGTGAGGTTCTCGGCTTCCTGGTTGATCTTCTCGCTGGCGCGCTGCAGGTTGCGCACCTCCGTGAGCAGTGACGCTCGGTCCTTGGACTCGGTGTGGTACACCTGCTCCACCCGGGCTTTGAACTCGGTGATCTGCTCGCGAAACGGTGACAGCACGCCTTCGAGCTGCGACCGGTTGCGCTTGGCGAAGGACTCGCCTTGCTCCTCGAATATCTTGTTGGCAAGCAGGCTGAACTCCTGCTTCAACGCCGCACTCGTTTCTCGGAACAGGGCTTCTTTCTCTTCGAACCCGCGCCGCGTCTCCTCAAGCCGGGTCCGTAACTCCGCTTCCCGGCCGGTGACGTTGGTCAGGTCGCGCCGTGCGATCGCCAGTTCCGCCTGTACCGCCGTCAACCGCTCGCGAAACTGTTCCGCTTCGGAGGCTGCGCGGGCGTGTTCGGCGGTCAATTCCCGGGTGCGACCTTCCAGCTCGGCATAGCGAATATTCGCGGTTTTCAGCGAGGTCTCGGATCGAGCCAGGTCCCGGTCACGCACGTCCAGGCGTTCTTCGAGCAGCATTCGCTCGATGCCGTCTTTTTCGGCCTGACGGGTCATCCCTTCGGAAAAGGCGTTGCGTGCCCGGCGCCTGCTCAGCCACAGCGCCAGCAGCATGCCAGCGACGGCGCTGCCGAGTCCGACGCTGACCAGCAACCAGGAAGCGCTGAGACTGCTCAGCAACGTATCAGGCACCGGGGTTGTGGAAGTTCGGCGTCCGCTTTTCCAGAAACGCGGCGACCGCTTCTTTGTGCTCGGGTGTCTCGTAGGCTTCGTGCAGCCGTTCGAGTTCGCGCTGCTGGACGGCCTTGAGATCGGTATCGGAGCCGTTCTTCGTCAGCAGTTCCTTGACCCAGCGTAATTGTCGGGACGGATTCGCACCGATCTCGCGGCCCAGGGCGAGCGCTTCGTCAACGAGCACTTCGGGTGCTACCAGATGGTCGACCAGACCCATCTCGTGCGCTTCCGCGGCGCTGTACAGGCGTCCGGTGAGGCACATCTCGCTGGCGCGGCCGAAGCCCATGCGCTGGACCAGAAAATGAGAACTGGCCAATTCCGGAACGAGTCCCATCTTGATGAAGCCCATGGCAAAGCGTGCCGTTTCGGATGCGAAAATGACATCGAACGGCAGAATCATGGTGGCGCCCACGCCGATGCTGGCGCCATTGACCGCGGCAATCAGCGGCTTGGCGCCGCGCACGACCTCCAGCCAATCGCGGCGGTTGCGCTGGTCGGTGTCCGTGGTCTCGCCTTCGAGGCGGGTGTTGAAGGTGTCCTGCATGTCTGCACCGGCACAGAAGCCCCGACCGGCGCCGGTCAGCACCATCGCGCCGACCTCTGGGTCGTCATTGCACTGTTCGATCACGTGGGTGAGCTCGTCGCTCATCCGGTAGGTCCACGCATTCATGCGTTCGGGCCGATTCAGCGTGATCAGTCCAACGCCGTCTCGGATCTCGAATTGTATCTGTTCAAGGTTCATAATTATATTTTATTACAATGGGTTAATTGGTGTAGTTAACGTTGTTTCAATATCCGGTCGATTCCAGCCCTGCGCCAGCCGACTCGCGGATTTCGCGAAGATCCTTGAAGGCGCTGCGCGACATCCAGCCGCTGTCCGCACCCAGGGTGACGAACTGGAAGCCCTGCTCGACGTAGCGCTGGGTGTACTTCATGGCCGAGGTGTGGATGCCCACGGCGACGTTGTGCGCGCGGCAGGTCTCGAATATCCGATCCACTGCTGCGATGTGGACCGGTTCATCGAAGTCGCCCACCGGCCGTAGCCCCAACGCCAACGCGAGGTCGGACGGACCGATATACACCCCGTCGAGCCCCGGGGTGCTGATGATTTCCTCCAGATTGTCGAGCGCCTCTTCGGTCTCGATCATCGCGATGCAGGCGATCTCGTGATTGGCTTCGTCGGCATAGCCGGCCCCGCCATACTGGGCTGCGCGAATGGGGCCGAAGGAGCGCAAGCCGTCGGGCGGATAGCGGCACGCCTGGATTGCCTGCTCGGCTTCCTGGCGGTTGTTGACCATCGGGACGATCACGCCATACGCGCCGGCATCGAGCGCCTTCATGATTTCGTAGGGTTCGTTCCAGGGTACCCGCACCAGCGGAATGGAACTTCCGGTGGAGATCGCGGGCAGCATGTAGGTCAGGTCACGATAGTCGATGAGCCCGTGCTGCATATCGATGCACAGCCAGTCGAATCCCAGCGCGCCGAGCGTCTCAGCCGAGTGGGCATTGGCCAATTGCAACCAGCCCCCGATGGTCGTCTTGCCTTCGCGCCAGGCGCGTAGCGCCGTATTCTCCCGCATGGTCCGCTCCCGGTTTTTATCAGCCTACCCTGCTACGGTGGGCGACGGGAGTCAACGCGGCGCCGAACGTGGCATGGTGCCGGGCGTCAACATTCGTGGCATGGTGCCGGGCGTCAACATTTGGGGCTGGCGTGGTGCCAGGCGTCAGCATTTGGCTGGCGTGGTGCCGGGCGTCAACATTTGGTGGCGGGCTGACAGGCGCGTGATGGCGTGTCAGAATTTCCAGACTCCAGATCCCTTCGGCCGTGGTGGAGATCACCGCGCCGCGCCAGCCCGGCGAGATGACCAACGGAACCGCCCATGAGCGATCGAACGAATGAGTAAGCGCAAAGTCGTCGTCCAGCTACCGCGAATCGCCAAGGCTGAAAGCCTCGCACAACGCTACGCGCTCGAACTCGAGGCGCTTGCGCCACTGGCCGAGCTCGTGGAGGTGCAGGCGGACACGGCAGCGGAGTTCATCGACGGCGCGCGCGACGCAGACGCCTTGATCACCTCCTGGGGCGTACGCATCGATCGCCAGATCATCAACGCGCTGGAACGCTGCATCGTCATCGGCGTGGGCAGCGTGGGGGTCGACATGGTGGATGTCGAGGCGGCAACGGATGCCGGCATTGTGGTGACCAACGTGCCCGACGTGTTCATCGAAGAGGTCGCAGACCACGCCTTGATGTTGCTGTTGGCCGCGGTGCGCAGAACCAAGGAGATGGACCAGATTTCGGCGACCGAGCGCTGGTTCGAGGGCCGGCCGATCCTGAGCAACGTGCCCCGCCTGATGGGCCAGACCCTCGGCCTGATCGCCTTCGGCAACGTGGCCCGCTGCGTGGCGCGACGCGCGCGAGCCTTCGGCCTGCGGGTGATCGCGCACGACCCCTACATTAGCGAGCTGGTGATTTCGGCCGAGGGCGTGGAACCCGTGTCGTTCGCAGAGTTATTGGAGCGCTCGGACTATATCTCGATGCACGCGCCGTTGAACGACGAGACGCGGCACATGCTCGGCGGTCCGCAGTTCGCGGCCATGAAGAACGATGCGGTAGTGATAAACACCGGGCGTGGCCCCACCATCGACGAAGCGGCATTGATCGCGGCGTTGACCAACGGAGAAATCGCCGCGGCCGGTCTGGACGTGCTGGAAACTGAACCCCCTGCCGCCGACAACCCGTTGCTTGGCATGGCCAACGTGATCGTCACCCCTCACGTCGCCTCCGCTACCACTCGCATGCGCCCGGAAACCCGGCGTCGAGTCGGCCGAGAGGTGGCCTTGGCGTTGCGTGGTCGCTGGCCGATGAGTTGCGTGAACCCAACAGTGCTGCCGCGCACCGAACTGGAACGCTGGCAGCCTTACCCGATGACCCGCGGCCCGAATCGCTGATACGTGTCAGGCGGTTCCGCGCTGCGCCGAACCGCCCTCGCCCCCCGCTCCCCGGAGGCAAAGCACCACGCAGGTGATCGCGATGGCAACCAGCACGATGCTCCCAGGACCGCCCGGCGGGGTCCCGAGCGTGACGATCGGTTTCATCGCCCCGACCACCACGCGGCCTGCGTATTCGATCAGAATCAGTACGTACATCAGCGGAATCAGGGCGCGGTAACGGGCCAACACCAGCGCATACAGTCCGCCCATCAGCAGTTGGGATAGACCCCACTGCGCAAATATCGCGACAATCGTGGCGGCGCCCGCCTCCGTAAAGCTGTCCAGCGGGATCGTGGCGATCGATTGCGCTCCGCCATCGCTGCGGAACACATGGATCAGACTGCGCACAATCGTCATCAGCGTGATTGGATAGAACATCCAGAGCGCCACTCTGTGGCCACGGAAGCGATTGTCGATCGTTTTGGGGAGGAGTCGTTCAAGCATGCTGGTGTCCTCGCCTTCGCATCCCTCGAAAAAGCGGTGCCCAGGGCGGGAGTCGAACCCGCACGCCACGAGGACACAGGAACCTAAATCCTGCTTGTCTACCAGTTCCAACACCTGGGCGGCCGGAGTGGCGCGGCGATTATACGCATATCCCCTTTAGACGTGAGATCTGGCCGCGACCGACCGTTGGCACGCCCGGACCGGTAGCGCATCCGTCCGCCACGTACTGTCTCCCCATGAACCAACGGGAGAGACGTTCCATGTTGAAAGAGATGGTCAGCGTAACCGCGAGTTCCGAGTGGCTTCGCGTTGCGCTCGTTCTGATGGTTGTGGCGGCGACGCTGGAGTGGGCTCCTCTCACCTGAGCCGGGTGCGTACTTTAGAACTCCTACCGGGGAGCAGGCGGCACGGCGATGGGATGACCCGCTGCCGCCTTTTAGATCAGGCCGTTGGCGTAGAGCCGTTTTACCCGACGTTCAGCGAGGTGTTCGTAGACCTGGGGTTCCTCACCTCCGTTCACGTCGACCGGATCCAACCGGACGGTGCGGTGTTCGTCGTTGAAGATCTTGATGGTCATGATGGTCCGTTCCGCGACGAGGTCCGCGACGACGTGGAACTCGAAGGTGCGGAAGTTCTGATCCGCCACTTCAAAGTCAGCGACCCGGGTCCAATCCCGAATGATCTCGCGTTGCGCGTACATGGTCTGCCTGCTGCGGATTTGTAACCAACTTGATTATCTGCAAGCGCTGCCCGGAGCGTCTGCGAGGTCGTTCACGTTCCGTTCACGTCGATCCTGCTAAAACTGCGTGCGTGGGTTGCTCGTAGGGTGCTCCTGGCATGGAAGACCCGCGGAAAAACAAGGACATAACGATGAAACTGCAAGACAAGCTGGAAGGACTCGCCACCACCGCGCTGGAACGCAGGGTGATCCGGATGTGGCTTCGGGAAGGCCGGGCGCGCTCGAGCTTTGTTCGCGCGCTGGGCGAAAGCAAATGCTCGTCCAACCAAGACCCTTCGTTGAATTCCCGTCGGGGCGACGGTCTTCCTGACAGCGCCTGATTCTGAGACACGCAGCGGCGTCGTCAGGCCACGCCGTTTGCGTTACGCTCCGCCGCTCTCTGCAGTACACCCCTTGGAGCACCGATGGCCTGGACTCGCAACCGGCCCACAGGGCTGACCTATCTCGACGCCCGCCAAGCCTGGCCCGGCTACACCCTATTCAGTTCTGTGCGTGGCCACCACGCAACCCTGCTGGATCTCGAGGGTCAGGTCGTGCACCAGTGGCATCATCCGGAAGGCATTCAACACGTGCACGTGCTCGACAGCGGGTGTCTGCTGATCCAGACGCTGCCGCCCGAGGACGCTGGGGGTGCCGAGAAGATCGGCGGGTCGGCGGGCGCACTGATCGAGCTGGACTGGGACGGCAACGTCGTCTGGGAGCATCGCGACCTGATGATGCATCACGACTACGCGCGCCTGCCCAACGGCAACACGCTCTACCTCGCCTGGGACAAGCTGCCGCGGGATCTGCACGGGCGCGTTCAGGGCGGCCACAGTCATGAGGAAGATCCGGAGCAGATGTGGGCCGACGTGGTCAGAGAGATTTCTCCCCAAGGTGAACTCGTATCCGAATGGCGTTCCTGGGAGCACCTGGATTTCGCAGATCACGTGATCTGCCCGCTGGAAAGCCACAAGGAATGGACCCACGCCAACTCCCTGGCCCTCACGCCGAACGGCGATTGGCTGATCAGTTTCCGGTTGACCAGCGTGGTCGCGATCATCGACCAACACACGGGCGAGGTCACCTGGCAATGGGGGCATGGGGAACTGTCACATCAGCACAACGCCCATGTGCTGGACAATGGCAACATTCTGATCTTCGACAATGGCTGTCACCGCCCGCGCAGTCCGAGCTACTCCCGGGTCGTGGAGGTGAATCCGGAGTTGCGTGAGATTGTCTGGTCCTATCACGCCGAAACGGTGGTGGCGTTCTACAGTTTCATGGTCAGCGGGGCGCAGCGTCTGGGCAATGGGAATACGTTGATCACCGAGGGTGCCAGCGGGCGGCTGTTCGAGGTGACGCCCGGTCACGAGATCGTCTGGGAGTACGTCAGCCCTGGACGTTGCCGAGTGCTTTCGGACCCAGCCCCGTGGTATTCCGGTGCTACCGCTATCCGCGGGCCATCCGTTCCTGGCGGATCGGGAACTGAATCCAGCGCGTCATCGGGAGCTGAATGCGAGGATTGCTGCGGGAGAAATTCTGCGTGAAGCCGAATACCGCTCCGATGTTCCGGATGCACCGAGCACCTGATACGGGAGGGCTCAGCCGTCGCGGGGCTTGCGCGCATCGCGCCCCGAGCGGATGTCCTTCGAGATGCTCGCGACGCCATCCTGGTCAAAGGTGTCGTCGCTGCGGGCGGGGCCGCGTCTCCGCAAACGCTGCATTGTGCGCTGCGTCTGGACGTAGTGTCCCAACGCCTTTTCCGCATCGTTGGGGTTGGCGTAGGGACCCTGGTCGACCCCCTCGCGGGTCGAAAAGTAGTATCGCTCGTTGCTCAGAAACACTCGTTCCGTGCGGAAGTAATGCGTGTGGCTGTCGTCCGTTGAGCGCTTCATTTCATTTGCGTAGGAGGTGTCGAACCCAGGGGTCAGGGCGCAGTTTGGCATAGGGCACGTTGATTAGTGCGGCAGGATTCTCATTTTCCGCAGTCTTTTCAGCCAGTTGAGAACGATATCTTCACTGTCGACGCACTCATCGAAACCGGCTTGGCGGAGCTTGATGGTGCTCAGCAACGTGCTTGGTGGAGGCGCCCTCCCCGCCGTGTTCCAGATCACGTCCGCGTATATGGGCGAGTCACCCAGCAAGGTGTGCAGATCGGCCACCGCCAGACTGTTCGTTGAGGCGAGTTCGCGCCAGCGATCCGTGTTGGCAGCGAGGTCGGCGGCCACCGATCGCGGGGCAGGATCTCCGAGGCGTACCGCAAAGCTGCGCGCGACGGCAGGCCACAGGTTCTCCCAGAGCAACACGTCACCATTGCTGACGTTGAAGGTCTCGTTGGCCGCTGCGTCGGCATCGGCGGCCCACAACATTGCCCGGGCCAGCAGGTCTGTGTCCACGACGTCCATGGGCACGCCGGGTCCTCCCGGCCAGCGGAGGGCTTCCCCATTTGCTTGGGCGAGGCTGACGTAGGCGCCAATGACCGGGATCAGATTCATGGGGGCGCCCAAGGCATGACCCAGAATCACCGGCGGCCGCCAGATCGTGTAGGCCCACTTCGCGTTTGCCTGTTGGGCCTTCAGCCAGTCTTCCTGCAGCCAGTAGAAATTGTCGTGTTCGATGCGCGGTTCGCGCTCCTTGCCAGGCACCCGCATTGGCTGGATGTGGGCCCCATAGGCCTTCGTTCCCTGAAGAATGCTGATGTGGCGCAGCCCTCGGGCGGCTTCCTGCAGCGGCTCGAGAAAATTGCGCAGCATGGTGAGGTTGGTCTGCATCTGGTCGTGCTCGCGCCATCCCGGAATCAGTCCTGGTTTTTCGTAGAGGGCGGCGTAGACCACATGGGTGGTGTCCGGGAAGGCGGAGGCGACGCGCGCGCTGGCATCGGCGTCGCTTAGATCCACGGCGACGTGCTCGCCCAACTTTGTGTCGGGGATGCGACGCGACAGTCCGATGGCACGCCATCCCGGCGCCGTCGCAAACGTTTCAAGGGCAGCTCGTCCCACCACCCCGCTGGCACCCGCAATCAACACCGTGTTCATTCTATTACCCCGTCGGAACCGCTCGAGTGTAAACAATGCTGACGGTTATTCGGGGTTTGGCCACGAACCTGTAAAATGTCTTGTACGTACAATTCGAGGTAATCCACGTAAGCCACTAATAATTAATGGGATAACTGTTTTCGGCGCGAACCTTGCATTGATAACCCGAATAGAGACGACGATGCAACGCAATGCAAGCAATCGAGGACAGCGGACTGGTGGGGGAAGCCGGGTTGCTGGTGGGACATAAGTTCACCGTGGCGAGTTCGCGCTACGAAATTGACGAGTTGTGGGAGCATCAGGGCGAGCTGTGGTTTCGCGCCGCCAGTGATTTCGATCAGCTTGCGATGACCGTCAGCGAAGCGCTCGACTACGGGCTCCTGAGCGAGCGGGTCGTTCCGGCAAGGCTGCGTCGGCGTGCCCCGGATATCCTGCTGACGGACCGCCGGCGCCGCGAGCGCTGAACGCCGTCAACTCTCTACCCCTGCGGGTGACATTGTTCGCGATAGCCCATATCGTGGTGCACCGTACAACCTATGGGATGTTCCATGCGGAACCTAGGGATCCTGATATTCGCGCTCACCGTACTCACCGGCTGTGCTGGCGGCGAGGTGTACGAGGAGCGTGTTACCTACGACCACGGCGTTGCCCGTGAATGCGGCGAAGGCGCGGGGTTGTCGCCGTGTCGCGACGCGTCCGGTGAAACCTACGCCGAAGAGATGGATCCCAACTACGTCGGCCTCGAGTCGAACGAGGATCTGGAGAAGTCTTCAGCGAAGATTCGCAACGAGTCGCCCGAGGAGTTGGAGAAGACGATCGAAGGACTCGAGAATCACGATTAGCGCAAGATGAGTGGTGCCCAGGGCGGGACTTGAACCCGCATGCGCCGAAGCGCGAGAGATTTTAAGTCTCTTGTGTCTACCAGTTTCACCACCCGGGCGGTACGGGAGGAACGGCAAGCGGAATGGAGGCTGAGGTCGGAATCGAACCGGCGTACACGGAGTTGCAGTCCGCTGCATGACCACTCTGCCACTCAGCCGAAAGGGGTGGAAAGGGGCGGCATTCTAATGGGCTGACCGGCATAAGCCAACACGCCCGCCCGCTACGTTTCATCCATGCTGTCCCTGAGCGCGGGCCAGGCCGCGCGCAGGTAGGCGACCATCGACCAGAGCGTCATCAGCGCCGCGGCGTACAGCAGCACGTACCCGAACTGCACCAACGGCGCGTCGAAATCCGGGGGGTGCGCCAGCAACACCAGTATTGCGATGATCTGCATGGTCGTTTTGACTTTACCGAGCCAGCTGACTGCGACAACGCCACGGCGGTTCATCTCGGCCATCCACTCGCGTAGCGCCGAGATGACGATCTCTCGGCCGACAATCACCGTTGCGGGCAGGGTCAACCACAGGTTGGCGTGATGGCCCACCAGTAGCAACAAAGCCGTCACCACGATCAGTTTATCCGCCACCGGGTCGAGGAACGCGCCCAGGCGGGTCGTCTGACCCAGCTTGCGCGCCAGATAGCCATCGAGCCAGTCGGTGAGGCCGGCGATGCCGAACAGGCCAGCGGCGATCAGATAGGTTGGCTGCCCGGGTATCACGTACACGGCTGCGAAGATGGGTATGAGCGCCATCCTCAAGAGCGTGATCAGGTTGGGAAGATTCATGCAGGTGTCATCGGCTGCGCTGCGCCATTCTACCGGTTGGGGTCAGCCAACGTGTAGTTCTGCATAAATCTGGTCGGCGAGTTTGTGGCTGATGCCCGGCACCTTGACGATTTCATCGACGCTGGCGCCTTTCACGCCGGCGACGCTGCCGAAGTGCCGGAGCAACTCGCGGCGTCGCTTCTGGCCAACGCCGGCGATGCCTTCCAACTCCGATGTTCTGCGCGTCTTGGCGCGCCGCTGGCGGTGCCCGGTGATGGCGAAGCGATGTGCTTCGTCGCGGATGTGCTGCAGGAGATGGATGGCCGCGCCCTGCGGCGGCAGGCTCAATTCGCCGCCCTCGGCGAGATGAAGCGTTTCCAGACCGGGTTTGCGGGTAGACCCCTTGGCGATGCCGAGAATCTGCACGTCGTCCACCTGCAGCTCGCTCAGGACGTCCTGCGCCTGGGTGAGCTGACCGGGACCGCCATCGATGATCAGCAGGTCCGGCAGGTGGCCCTCGCCGGCTTTCAGACGGGCGTAGCGCCGTTTCAGGGCCTGCTTCATCGCGCCGTAATCGTCACCCGGGATTATGCCCTCGATGTTGAATCGGCGGTAGTCCGATTTCAGCGGTCCGTTGGTATCGAACACGACGCAGGACGCCACCGTGGCCTCTCCGCTGGAGTGGCTGATGTCGAAGCATTCCAACCGCGCGGGAAGATCCTCGAGTCCCAGCGCTTCCTGCAGTGCCACGAAGCGCGCGTAGATGTTCTGCTTGTCGGCCAGATAGGCATTCAGTGCGAGATCCGCATTCTCTGACGCCATTTTCAGCCAGCGGGCCCGATGACTGCGAACCTGGAAACTCACCAGCACCCGCCGGCCGCTTTTCGCGCTGAGCGCGTTGCTCAACAGTTCCCGGTCGGCGAGCGGCGTGCTGACGATCACCGATCTGGGAATCTCCCGGTCCGCGCTGCCGAGGTAATACTGGGAGAGGAATGCATTGAGCACATCTTCGGCCGCAGACTCCAGGTGATTTCGCGGAAACCAGGTGCGGTGGCCGAGCAGGCGGCCGCCGCGAACGAAGAATCCCTGCACGCACGTCGCGCCGGAGTTCTGGGCGATGGCGAACACGTCCTCGTCGCCGCTGCTGGCGTGTACGTACTGCTGTTCCTGGACCTTGCGCAGCTGGGTAATCTGATCCCGGTACCGCGCGGCCCGTTCAAACTCCAGCGCCGCCGCCGCTCGTTCCATCGAGGACTTGAACTCCTCGAGAATTGCCTTGTTGCGGCCGTCCAGAAACATCACGGCGAGACGCACGTCCTCGGCGTAGTCGTCCGGGCTGACGGCGTTGACGCAGGGCGCACTGCAGCGCCCGATCTGGTGCTGCAGGCAAGGCCGTGATCGATTTCGAAAATAGCTCTCCTCGCATTGGCGGATCTTGAACAGCTTCTGCAGGATGTTGAGGCTCTCGCGCACCGCGCTGGCGCTGGGGAACGGCCCAAAGTAACGCCCGGTTTTGCGCTTGGCGCCGCGATGGAAGGTCAGCCGCGGATAGTCGGGGTGATCGGTCAGATAGATGTATGGATACGATTTGTCGTCACGCAGCACGATGTTGTACGGCGGCCGCAGCTTCTTGATCAGACTCTGCTCCAGCAACAGCGCCTCGGTCTCGCTCGCGGTGACGGTGATCTGGATGTCGTCGATCCGTTTGACCAGTGCCAGCGTTTTGGTGCTGAGCCCCGAGGCACGGAAATAGCTTGTGACCCGATTCTTCAGGTTGCGTGCTTTGCCCACGTAAAGCGGTTCGCCGTTGGCGTCGAGCATCTGGTAGACGCCCGGCTTGCGGGTCAGACGCTTCAGAAACTGCTCGGAGTCGAACGTCGATTGGGAGGGCTGGGCCATCCCACGGACCCTATGCAGGCGGCTCTGACTCGTCAAGCAGACCCGTCAAGCGTCTGCCGGGCACTCTCGAAGACGTCGCAGAGCATTTGTCTGGTCAGTCGGTGCGTGTTCACGTTCTGGCGGCTCGGGTGATAGCTGTCGAACAGCCACAGGCGGTCTTGCAGGCGATACCGCGCACCATGCCCGAACGAAGAGCCGCTGCCGGTCCGACAGCAGACACGATGGCCTCGTGAGCGATTCGTCCGAGCGCCATCAGCACGCGGGGTTTGCGCACGCCGGGGCGCCACAACGCGTCGATTTCGGCTTTGAGATAGCTCCGACAGTTGCGGATCTCGGCGGCCAGGGGCCGGTTGCCCGGGGGCAGACATTTGACGGCGTTGGTGATCCGACAGCCCTGCAGCACCAGCCCATCGTCGCGGTCTGAAGCGCCCGGTCGATTGGCGAAGCCGGTCTCGAAGAGTACCTCGAACAGCAGCCGGCCCGAGGCGTCGCCGGTGAACGGGCGGCCGCTGCGATTCGCACCGTGCATGCCAGGCGCCAGCCCGACGATGAGCAGCCGCGCGTCGTTCGGTCCGAAGCCCGCGACGGGCGCGGCATGATAGTCTGGATGGCCTTCGCGAACTTTCGCAAGATTCGCCGTCAGGCGCGGGCAGCGCCGGCAGTTGGGATCGAAAGCGACCACCGCTCAGGCTTGGAGCCGGGCGGCGTCCACGTCGATCATGCCGTGTCGGGCCGCCAGCAGGGCTAACTCCACGTCGCTGCGAACCTTCAGCTTGTCGAAAATCCGGTAACGATAGCTGTTCACGGTTTTCGGGCTCAGATGGAGATCGGTGGATATCTTCTGCACCCGCTGACAGTCGACCACCATCATCGCGATCTGCATCTCGCGATTGGACAGGTGGTCGAAGGGACACGCACTGGTGTCTTCGAAGGACTTCAGCGCGAGGTGCTGGGCAACATGGTGGCTCATGCACCGTTGCCCGAGAAACACCTTGCGGATCGCCCCGACCAACTCGTCACGCGACGCGCCCTTGGTCAGAAACCCCGCGGCCCCGGCTTTGATCGCCTGGGCGGGGAACGGATCGTCGGAACATGCAGTCACCACCACCACCCGGATTCCCGGATCCGCCCGGAGCAGCCGGCGGGTAGCCTCCAGCCCGCCAATCCCAGGCATTCTCAGATCCATCAACACGACGTTGGGCGCCAGTTCACGTGCCAGGACCATGGCCTCTTCGCCACTATCGGCTTGACCAACTACCTCCATGCCCCGCGCGTCTGCCAACATTGCACTCAGTGCCACGCGCACCAGTCGATGATCGTCCACTATCATCACACGAATCATTATCGTCCCCTTTTAGTGTTCGTTAGACCGGCTGCACATTCGAGCCGGGCGAACCACACTATGTCGAGTCGTACCCGTGGACAACCGGACCGGGAGTAAAACGGGTGAACTTCCACGAAACATCCACTATGCAATAGCGCCGTGCTACGACGCCGGCTAGCAACCTGCCATGGGTTGCGCTGATCTGCTAAGAGAACGCCTGCAACCCCGTCTGGGCCCGACCCAGGATCAGTGCGTGAATGTCGTGGGTCCCCTCGTAAGTATTGACGGTCTCGAGATTCATCAGGTGTCGAATGACGTGGAACTCGTCGGAGATCCCGTTGCCGCCGTGCATGTCGCGCGCGGTGCGGGCAATGTCCAGCGCTTTGCCACAGTTGTTGCGTTTCATCAGCGAGATGTTCTCAACCGCCAGCCGATCCTCATCCAGCAGCCGACCGATGCGCAGCGCACCCTGCAAGCCGAGGGTGATCTCGGTTTGCATGTCAGCAAGCTTCTTCTGAATCAGTTGGTTTGCCGCGAGCGGCCGGCCGAACTGTTTGCGGTCCAGCGTGTACTGGCGGGCTGCGTGCCAGCAGTACTCCGCCGCGCCCATCGCGCCCCAGGCGATTCCGTAGCGGGCGCGATTGAGGCAGCCGAAGGGGCCGGCCAATCCCTTGACGTTGGGCAGCAGATTGGCTTTCGGTATGCGCACGTCGTCGAGCACGATTTCTCCGGTAACCGAGGCGCGCAGGCTCATCTTTCCCTCGATCTTCGGGGTCGTGAAACCTTTGCTGTCGCGTTCCACGATGAACCCGCGAATCACGCCGTCGAGTTTGGCCCACACCACGGCGAGGTCGGCGATCGGCGAGTTGGTGATCCACATTTTGGCGCCGTTCAGGACGTAGCTGTCACCGTCTTCGGTGGCCCGGGTGACCATGCTGCCGGGATCCGAGCCGTGGTCGGGTTCGGTCAGGCCAAAGCAGCCGACCCACTCGCCCGTCGCCAGTTTGGGCAGGTACTTTTCGCGCTGCGCTTCGGTGCCGTAGGCGTAGATGGGGTGCATGACCAGGGAGGATTGGACGCTCATCGCCGATCGATAGCCGGAGTCGACCCGCTCCACCTCACGCGCCATCAGGCCGTAACTGACGTAGTTCACCTCCGCGCAACCATACTTCGCGGGCAGGGTCGCTCCAAGCATGCCCAGCTCGCCAAACTCGTTCATGATTTCGCGATCGAAGCGCTCTTCGCGATTCGCACTCAGCACTCGTGGCATGAGTTGGTCCTGCGCGTAGGCCGCAGCGGTCTGTCGAATCATGCGTTCGTCGTCGCTGAGTTGCTCATCGAGCAGGAACGGATCATCCCAGAGGAACGCGGCGCGGTCGGAAGCCATGATCGGTCTCAACGTGGTGGAGAGGGCGCAAGGCTAATGCACGGGTGGCTCCCTCGCAATAAGAGGCAATCGAAGCGTGGGCTCAGAGCTGACCCTTGATGGGCAGCCAGCCCATCATTCGCACGCCAACGCGGGTCCAGAAGCCCGTGTCCGGCTCCTTGGTGTACACGATCTGCGTCCCGTCCTCCTGCCTCGCAATCCACCGCAGGCGGCCGCGGTCGTCGAGGACCGTCTGATAAGCCACCGTGGGCATGAGCTGATCGATCCGATCCTCCAGCCCGCCTGCGAGTTCGGGAGAATCGATAATCACGCCCAGTTCGGTATTGATGTACGCAGAGCGCGGGTCGAAGTTGAACGAACCCAGAAACAACACCTTGCGATCGACGATGAAGCCCTTGGTATGCAGCGTACCTTCGCTCTCTGTGTGCCCGGCACGCTTGGCGCCGACGGTGCGGGCATCGACCCGGATCTCCCAGAGCTCCACGCCGTTCTTCAGCATGCGTTTGCGGGTGCGTGCGTAGCCGGAATGCACGATCGCATGGTTATTGGACGCCAGCGAGTTGGTGACGACCCGCACGTCGACGCCGCGTGCCGTCAGGCGTCCGGCTTCGTCGATGGTACTTTTGCTTGGCACGAAGTAAGGCGAGATGACCGTCAGACTCTCCTGCGAGCCGACCAGCGTTGCGCGCAAGGGCGTCATGATCGAATCTTCGGCGGCCAGGGTTTCCCGGCGCGCCTTAGCCGGGTCGTCGTAGATCAGCTGGTGATCCGCCCAGGTGAACTCGACCCCATCGCCATCGATCAGGGATTCCACGGAACGGATGAGCACCGCGGCATAGGGGGTCTTGTCCAGTTTCGCTCGGGAATCGGCGATCGCCTGCCGCAACCGGGTCATCGCCGCGTCAGGATCGTCGGGCGCATCGACGAACGCCAGCACGGGAAGCGCGTATTCGTCGTTCCAATAGGTGTCGAATTGTCGCGATACGTCGTGCACGACCTCGCCGATGGCGACCGCGTCGAGATCCCCGAAGTTGACGTCCTCCCGGGCGTCGAAATACTCGGCGGCGATGTTGCGGCCGCCGATGATCGTGATTTCGTTGTCGACCGTGAAGGTCTTGTTGTGCATGCGTCGGTTAATGCGCCTGAAGTCTCGAATCATGTTGAGACGTCGCAGTCCCGTACGGACGAACGGGTTGAAGATTCGTATCTCGAAGTTGGGGTGCGCATCCAGCGCGGCCATGCCGAGGTCGTAGTCGCGGGCCAGGATGTCGTCCACGAGCAGGCGCACCCTGACGCCCCGGTCCGCAGCGCGCAGCAGCGCTTCGATGAACAGAAATCCTGTGACGTCGGCGTGGATCAGATAGTACTGGGCATCGATGGTCAGCTCGGCTCGCTCGGCGAGCAGTAGCCGGGTGGCCAGTGCGTCGATCCCGTCGCTCTGCAGCAAGAACCCGGACTGGGCGTGTCCTTCGGTGAGCAGTAACGATTGACCCCCAAGGTAGGTATCGTCCCCGTCCATGGCGAACGACTCGGTCTTCGGGTAGTCGAAGTTGATGGTGGCGCAACCGCTCAGCAGCGCTGCGCAGACCAGCAGTGCGGTGCAGCCGTGGGATCGCTTCGTCACGTCCCGCTATCCTTGTCGAGAATCACGAGTTCCTCCACCGAAACTCCTCTGCTCCGGCTGCAGTATATGCCGGTAGCTCGCGATCAGGTCAGGTTGGGTAGAAACACCGAAAACGCGGTGCCGCGTTCGCTATCGGTCCGAACGTCGATCGCGCCTTCCAGCTCGCTCACCAGGCGTCCGATAATGTGCAGCCCCAAGCCGGCGTGGTCGCCTCCCTTGGTGGAGGTCTTCGGCTCGTAGAGCCGCTCGAGAACCTCGGGGGGCAACCCCGGGCCGTTGTCACGAACCACGAACTCGACGCCGGCGCGACCGGAGCGGTACACGCCCGGCACGGTTTCGATCTGCAGAACGCCGCCCTCGTGCAACGCTTCGATGGCGTTGCGGGCAAGATTGATCATCACCTGGGTGACGCGGTCCTCATCGGACACCACCGTGACGCCCGGCACGAGGTTCTGGCTGACCTCGATGCCGGTTGCGACGGCGCGCCCACCCAACAGCTCGATTACCTTCCGGGCGACGTCGTTGACTTCGAAACGACGTGGTTCCGGCGGGGTTCCGGTGGGTCCGTCGGCCACCTCGGGAAAATCCACCACCGTTCGTACGATGTCCGCGGTGCGGCGAATTTCCTCGCCGATCATCGTGAGTTGTTCCTGTGCCTCTGGCATCCCCTCCAGACGCAATTCCAGAATGTGCAGATAATTGTTGATGATGCTCAGCGGGTTATTTGCCTCGTGCACGATTTCGCGAAGCCGCTTCTCGTGGCGTCCCCGGTACTGCTCGAACAGCGTGGTGCGCTGACGTTCGTCCCAGCGTCGCACGTTCACCCAGCCCGCCAGCTCTGCGGCGAAAGCGGCCATGGTGTCTGCCGCGTGCGCACGGTCTTCATCCGATAGACGCAGCACCAACACACCCACCGGAAGCTCGGCGTCGATCATCGGCACGGCCGTTGCGCGTTCGGCTCGCAGGCGTCGCAGCACCTGGCGGTCGATCACCGGACCCGTCACATCTTCGAGCAGTTCCATGGGACGTTCGGCACGCAATGCCTCGGCGATCAGGCTCGTGGAACTGGCGAGTCCGATCGTCAGCGCGTCGAGTTCGGAGTTCTCTGCGCCGGCGAGCACGCCGTGTTCTGCGTCGAGGAAGAAGTAGCCGGGCTCCTGGCCGAACAGGCCGCGGGCGGCGTAGTCGGCAGCCTCAATCAGCCCCTGCATGTCGCGCTGCCGGCCCAGGACGCTGGAGAATGCCAGCAGTTGCGCCTGAGTCCAGAGTTCGTCGAACCAGTTGTCGCCCAGCTCGTCGTCCAGGGCCAGATCCGCGACGATCAGCGCGCAGCGGTGCTCGGCGTCTTCGACCATGGCCGCGAAATCGCCGGGTTCGATACCAAACAACTCGCTCGCCAGCTCGGCCGCACCGGCTTCGCTCTGATGCTCGAACGTTTCGATGATTGCGAACATGCGCAGCAGCGGGTGGGCGTCGGTCAGTAATTCGGGCGCCGCGCCTCGAAACTCGATCAGTTCCGAAAGCAGCGGATCCTGCGTGAGCTTGATGCCCGATATGGCGAGCAGGGTCTGCAGCTGAGCCGCCTCGGCCTGCTGGTAGTCCACGGCGTTGGAGATGGAGATGGCCAGGCAGGACGCGCGCAGTACCGAGCGCCACTGGTCGAAGCCCAGCCGCGCGGTCGTCCCCAGCGGCGCGACGGCCCAGATCTGTGCTCGGGAAATGCCGATGAGCGTCGGGTCGTCGAGGTCGCCGAGCGCCTGGCGAATCTCCTTAGGGTCGGCGGGACAATCGAGGCTGGTCAACCAACGGCTCAACAGGTCTGCGTCCGCGGCGACCAGGCGATAGATCGCCTCGGTATCCACGTGCCGTTCGGATACCAGCGTTACGTAACGATGCAGTACCGCATCTGGGGTCACCCCCGCGTCTCCTGTTCCGTCGAGTCCCGGTCCGCGGGTAGTGCGTGGTTCCGCGCGGACGTGTCGACCGGAAGCTGGTAGGGAAAACGCGAGTCCGTGCGCACGGAAAATCCCTGATCTGGGCCAGTCGCTGGGCCCGTTCAGCCGCCTCCCGGAAGGTGTGCCATTCTAACGCAGCGCCGGTTCCACTACGGATTCCGATTGTAAGCGGCTCGTCGGGCAAGTTTTCGATTGAAAATACAAGGCTATCAAATAGTTAGCATGTAAATATACTTTAAATTCTAGGTGACGGTGCAGGCGTCCCTGGCGGCAGCGAGGCGCACATGCAACTGTTCCGCCACGCGCCGGGCCGCATCGGCGTAGTCGGCACCGGCCGCGGCGTACAACACGGCACGCGAGGTGTTGAACACGAGCCCCGCGCCA
>PVMK01116797.1_pt1 | contig 21245 bp, 22 predicted proteins | sample 1853481 | NCBI WGS metagenome assembly PVMK01 (sample SAMN08533507, study PRJNA380276) | Marine sediment metagenome, whole genome shotgun sequencing project.
GGGCTGCGCATAGGCTACGGTGTTTTTTCGACTCTGATCGCGCAACAGCTTCTAAAGATCAAGCAACCGTATAACATTAACCTGGCTGCCCACGTGGCGCTCCAGGAGTCACTTGCTGACATCGAATATCTCCAGGATACAGTAAAAAAAATCATCTCCGAGCGGGAGCGGCTTTTCACCAGGCTCGGGGAGCTCGAGTTTCTCGAGCCATTACCTTCTCAGTCGAATTTCATCCTCTGCACTGTTAAAAAAGGCGATGCGCGGGTGATATACGAAAGGTTATACAAAAGGGGCATCTTCCTGCGCTACTTTGACACACCGCTCTTAAGGAACTCGATTCGCATCAGCGTGGGAAAGCCGGAGCATACCGATGCCCTAATTGAAGCACTGAAAGAGATGTGCTAATCTAAGATGAGTTTATTCCTACCTTGAGTCGGGTAGGCGCTGTGCATGACTTAAGCTGTACTCGTGGAGGGAAGACATGGCAAGACAAAGTGTTAAAAAAAGAACAGCTACCATTACCCGGGAGACGGGGGAGACGAAGATAACCGTTACTCTCTCCATCGACGGCAGGGGGGAAACTAAGACCGAAACCCAAATCGGGATGTTTAATCACTTTCTACAGCAGGTGGCTAGTCACGGGTTATTTGACCTAGAAGTGGAAGCCCAAGACTATTACAGAACAGATCAGCATCACTTAATAGAGGACACCGCTATTTGTCTGGGACAAGTGTTCAGACAAGCTCTAGGGGGAGGGGAAGGCATCACGCGAATGGGTCATGCTATCGTGCCGATGGATGATGCGCTGGCGATGGTGGTGGTAGACATTTCTGGCAGGGGATATGCTGTGATTGATCCTCCATTAAAGTTTAGGAGGAAAACGATCGGCGAACTGGAGAGCGAGATGGTACATGAGTTCCTGGAGAGCTTCGCCAAGGAGGCGAAGATGAATTTACACGTGAAGGTACTTTCCGGGCACAACGATCATCATAAGGCGGAGGCCATTTTCAAGGCACTGGGTCGGGCGCTGGACAGCGCCACCAGAATCGATGAGCGGCTCTCTGGGAAGGTTCCCAGCACCAAAGGGGTTATTGAAGGCTAGTCCCTTATTCCACGATTACAGTATCATCGTGGCTGTAAGTCGGTGAGCTGCATCATCAATCCAATTCATCGGCTCCACTTGGCCCAGGTTGTTTTCGCATAGCGGCGACCTACCACATCCACTAACCAGATCTCTAATTCGGGAAAGGCTTTCGCGATTCTCTCCCACGCAACACGATGCTGTCGAGCTCGGGCTGGGAGTCCAATTTGCGCCTGGTCAGCGAGCGCTACCACACAATGCTTTGCCCCATCATTCAAACGAGACACCGCCCGGAAGAAACATTCATAGAAATCCTTAGCTCGCGCTGGGCCAGATGATTTGTAGCCAATTACCTCTATGTGCCAGGCTTCATTAAATTTGGTCGCTACTATGTCAACACCCGTTTCGCCGTGAGCTCTGAGAGGGCTTAGCTGGAAGCCATCTTGAACCAGTAATTCTCGCAGGCAGGATTCGACAGCATCATTTGTGACAATTGATGGCAAGGCTATCCTCCTCGTTTCAGTTTACGACTTCCACCCTAGAGTTCCTTGCCAGTGAGCCGGTGATAAACCGCACGATACCTCTCGCTCGTCTGCGCTATGACACTCTCGGGCAACATTGGCGCGGGAGGTTCTTTGTCCCACCCAGCCTGAACGAGCCAATCGCGTATCGGTTGCTTATCAAAGCTTGGCTGAGAGCATCCCACCTGGTAGAGGCTGGTGTCCCAGAAGCGACTGGAGTCCGGTGTTAGAAGCTCATCGATTATGGTTACCCTGCCGTCTACGAGACCGAACTCCAACTTGGTATCGGCGATGATGATGCCATGCTCCAGGGCATAGTCATGGGCGTAGCGAAATAGACTCATGGTCTTATCCATCAACTCTTCAGCTCGCTCCTCACCCACAACCTGCTTCATCTCATCAAGAGTGATGTTCTCATCGTGCCCTGAATCTGCCTTCGTTGCCGGGGTAAAGATAGGCTCAGGAAGCTTCTCGCTCTCCACAAGCCCTTTTGGGAAAGGAATGCCTGATATGGTTCCCTTTTCCTGGTATTCGGCCCACGCTGAGCCGGAGATGTAACCCCGTGCCACGCACTCGATATCAATGCGCTCCGCCTTCTTTACCACCATAGAACGTCGCGCTACATAATCGGGGAAGGAGTAGTTGCGAGAGCCGACCTTCTCTCCGTAGGTGTCATTTAACCATTGAGCATCGTCCACCACCGCAATGAGATGGTTGGGGATGAGGTGCGCTGTCTTCTCAAACCAGAAGGCAGAGAGCTGGTTCAGAACCATCCCTTTGTCCGGGATACCGCAGGGCAAGACCACATCAAAGGCCGAGACGCGGTCGGTAGCAATTAACAGCAGGCTATCGCCCAGGCCATAGGTATCGCGCACCTTCCCCCGGTAGAAAAGATTAGGTAAATCGGTTTCAAATAGTAATTCCATGATGCTCTCCGAATCTGCTTTCTATGCGAATAGCCCTTAAACACTAAGTATTCGAGTTTCACCGAGACCTTTCATAGTCAACGAACTCAGCAAAGTAATCTACTGACCTATCAAGGTCATTATAGCGGTCTACTAAGTATCGCCAGACCGCGCGCCCCAGTGACTCCGAGGAGTAACCGGCTTGGTCTCCTGTCTTCTTCTTTTGCGCTGGTATCCCTAAACCTTCTTCGACAAGTATCATACTCAACTTAGATTTCTCGCCGTCTATGGTGACTTCGAAATGTCCTTCGGAGTCATTTATTACGGAAACCTGGTGGCCTCGAATCTCGCTTGTTAATCTTCCCATTGTTTTATATTTGATGAGTTTAGGAATAACAATCGACACACTACTCTCCGTTATCTCACCCGTTTCCTTACTCTGAGAAGATATCATTATTGCAAAATTCGCTGGCAAAGTTGTACGCTTGTAAAGATGTTCGAACAACTTTAGGCACTGCTCTACTACCTCTAGTTTTACATTGTCAAACCTTATACGATAGTCTCTAGTCACAGCTGACTCCTTTTACAGTTCCCTCTCCAAATCCCCCACTCGGCTATCTCACATACCCTATTCCAACCCCAGACGCTTGAATATATCATCCACATGGTGCAGGAAGTGGCCGTAATCGAAGATGCCCTCCAGTTCAGCTTTGGATAGGTGCTTACCGACATCAGGGTCAGCGTTTAGCAGGTCGAAAAAGCTTATCCTGTCTTTCCACGCCTTCATCGCATTGCGCTGCACTATCCCATAAGCGTCCTGACGGCTGAGCCCCTTATCGATAAGCGCCAGCATAACCCGTTGTGAGAAGACCAATCCCTTGGGTGATTTCCAGGTTCTCCTTCATGTGTTCCGGGTAGACCCGTAGCCCCTTCATTACATAGGTGAAGATGTGCAGGACATAGTCCAGCACCAGGCAGGAGTCGGGGAGGATGATTCGCTCGTTGGATGAGTGGCTGATGTCCCGCTCATGCCATAGGGCGATGTTCTCCAGAGATGTCAGGGCATGCCCCCGAACCAATCTTGCCAGGCCCGAGGTGCGCTCGCAGAGCTCCGGGATTACGCTTGTGTGGCATCGCCGATGAGCCGGTCTGCCCCTCTTCAAAGGGTTCTTCTGCCTCCAAAGTCTCGGTTCGCTGCAGTCCCCTGATCTCTGTAGCAAATTTATCCAGCGAGCTTGCGATGATGGCTAATGTGGTTACAAACTGGGCGTGGCGGTCGCGCTGCACGATCTGGCTGGAGATGGGAGCTGCTTCCAGTCCCAATTTAGCACAAGTGATAGTTTCGACCTCAGGAGTGACTGTAGCATAGGTGCCCACAGCCCCGGAAATCTTGCCTACAGCGATAACCTTTCTCGCTTCGGCGAGCCGTTGCTGGTTCCTCTTCATCTCCTCGAACCAAATAGCAAGCTTCAGACCAAAGGTCGTAGGCTCGGCATGCACGCCGTGGGTGCGTCCCATCATAATCGTATGTTTATATTCCTTTGTCTTCTCCTTTAGTACTGCGATAAGCTCGGTTACGCCCTGAGCCAGGATGTCTGATGCTGCTACCAGTTGCATGCTGAGGGCAGTGTCCATAATATCCGATGATGTCAGCCCGAGATGAATGAAGCGGCTTTCCTCCCCCAGGCTCTCCGCTATCGCTCCGAGGAAGGCAGTCATATCGTGGTGCGTTTTTATAAGTATCTCATCGTACCGTTTCGCGTCAAAGCGGGCTTTTTTAATTTTGGGGATAGCCTCTTTGGGTATGGCCCCTACTTCGGCCCACGCCTCACAGACGGCGATCTCCACCTGGAGCCACTTTTCGAACTTCGAATCATCGGACCAGATCTTTTTCATCTCGGGTCTTGAATATCGCTCAATCATATTTCTTAACTCTCTTCTAGCTTTGATTTGTTTTACTGGGATAGTGGTTCGCTATGGCCTTCTGACAGGACTCGCCGGTACTCCTTATAGATTTCCCTGATTCTTTCATACTTCAACGCTAAGATAGCCCCTGCAAGTAGAGCTGCATTCTTTGCACCATCTATAGCAACACAAGCCACCGGCACCCCGGCAGGCATCTGAGTTATGGAGTAGAGTGAGTCTACCCCCAGGAGTTCGCTTGTCCCCAGTGGGACGCCAATTATAGGAAGAGTGGTCCAACTGGCAAGGACGCCCGGAAGATGCGCAGCTTTACCCGCACCGGCGATAATAACCTCAAGACCACGCTGCTCTGCCTCCAACCCGTACTCCCGCGTCTTCTCCGGATTACGATGCGCGGAGATGACCAGGACCTCATATTCGATGCCCAGCTGCTGTAATGTATCCAGCGCTGGCTGCATCAATGACTCGTCTGACTTGCTTCCCATCACTACACCGACTAATGGCATATCGTATCTCCTATCATAAAAGATTAAGCATAAGTAGGCCGGCCGCCCAGCAGGGCATCACATGCATAGCTCCAGATGCGGTCGTCCCCTTTCATTAAATTGAAATAGAAACGCGGAGATTTGGTGAAAAGGTCCGATAGGACCCGACCTGACTCGATACTGGGCATTAACTGCGCATCCACTGCCTGTTCATAGTCCCTCAGGTCAATAGTATTATTTTGTAATGTACTCGCGATTACCGGCGCAGCAAGTTGTGCGCTTCTAATCGCATAATAAATACCCTCTCCGGTAAGGGGGTGAACTAAGGCGGCAGCATCACCCAGTAATAGAGCATTGCCCCGCTGAATAGCCATTCCTCGTTTTCGGACCGGCATGAGGTGGCCGGTTGAATTAGCAACCTGGTAGTCGCCCAGGTGGTGCAGAATCCGTTCCAGGTAAGGTTTCAGCCTTTTTGAAAAATGAATAGGTCCTCCAACTCCGACCGATAGGTGGTCATTTTTAGGGAAAACCCACCCATAGCCTCCTGGTATATGTCCAATATCCAGCCAAACAAGGGAATCCCAATCGGTTAGTTTGTTCGCGGCTATGTAGACTTCCTGTTGAATGGCGAGATTATGTTCGGCATCCCCGATCAACCCTATATTTTTGGCTACCATACCTTTGGCACCGTCGGCACCAGCGACAATTTTAGCAGTAAAGGTGCCTACGGAGGTCATCACCTCGACCGCAGAATCTGTTATCTCTATATGATTAGCACGCACGCCATCCCTCACCATCGCGCCCTCTTCTTGAGCCTTCTGAACGAGGAAATGATCGAATTTGCTTCGCATCACTGTATAGAGCAAGGGTTCCTTGTGACGCTTAATACACTCATCGCTGAGCTGATATGTAATTCTAGCACCGTAAGCTGTTCCCTCGGTAACTGAACTAATGTCAAAATTTAACAAGCTGGCAGCCCTACGGGTGATACCACCGGCGCAGGGCTTGTATCGGGGTAGCTTCTCTTTCTCAAGGATAAGCACTGTTAGCCCGCTGCGGCCCAGTTCATAGCCGAGGGTAGCGCCAGCAGGACCAGCACCGATAACTATAACATCATAGGACTTCATGGGGCACCTCTCTAGCCCCGATGTCATTGCGGTATTGGCAACCCTCAAAATGAATGCTCGGGATATTAGTATATACCCTATCCCTTGCCTCAGCGATGTTTCTGCCCGTTGCCGCAACAGTGAGTACCCTTCCGCCATCAGTACATATTTTACTATCGCTTACTTTTGTTCCGGCATGGAATACAAGAATGTCGTCATCAATTTTATCTAATCCCTCGACAGGGAAGCCTGTTTTATAGCTGTCGGGATATCCACCTGATGCCATTACGACCCCAACACAGGCCTCATTGCTCCACTTTATTTCGATCCTGTCCAATCGCTCATCGATCACTGCCAACATGATGTCAACCAGATCGCTTTTAAGAAGCGGGAGCATCGCCTGGGTCTCCGGGTCGCCAAACCTAGCATTGAATTCCAAGGCCTTTGGGCCATCTTCTGTCAGCATAATCCCAGCATAGAGAACGCCTTTATAAGGCTTGTCCTCCTCTGCCATTGCCTGCACCGTAGGTTTAAGGATGGTGTCATTCACCCTGTCTATCATCTCCACATCGAAGAAACCGGGTGGGCTATAGCTTCCCATGCCGCCGGTATTCGGACCCTCATCGCCATCGAAGACCCTTTTGTAATCGCAGGCGGGTACCATAGGAACAACAGTTCTGCCATCAGTGAAAGCAAGTAGGCTCACTTCTTTCCCCATCAGGCATTCTTCCACTAAAACCTGATCGCCAGCTTTCCCGAATATGCGTTTCTCCATGATCTCTGATAGCGCTGATAGTGCCTCAGCGGTGGAATTTGCCATGATTGTGCCTTTACCCGCCGCCAGTCCGTCAGCCTTGACCACGATAGGGGGTTGCTGGTTCTTGACATAATCTTTGGCCTCGACAAACGATGAAAAACTTCGGCTCCGCGCGCAGGGTATACCATATCTCTGCATCAACTCTGTAGCGAAAACCTTGCTCGATTCGATCTTCGTTGCTTCTTTTGTAGGGCCGAAGACGGGGAGACCATAACGTTGAAAAAGATCGACGATACCTTCAGCAAGTGGTACTTCCGGGCCTACTACAGTAAGATCTATCCTTCGTTCTTGTGCTGCTTGGGCGAGGGGCTCAAGCTCGGCAGGTTTAATGTCCAGGTTATTAGCGATGAGCCCGGTGCCCGCATTCCCTGGCGTGACATAAACTACCCCAACATCGGAGCTCTGGTTGAGCTTCCAAACCAGTGTATGCTCCCTGGCCCCTCCACCGATGACCATTATCTTGAGCAACTATTCATTCTCCGGTGGTAAATTTCTCGCTGTACGCGGCAACCGAAACCTAATGCGACTGCTGAAAGAGTCTCTATCAATCCCCTAATCCCCCAATCTTCGGGGATTTATTAGAGCTGGGGGACACCCCCAGACCCCCGGCAGGAATTATCCTGTACCTCTTTATCAGCGGCCTATTACTAATTGCATACGATGATGCGCTTACAAAGACAGCGATAGCAATCGAATACTATTAGCTAATAAACAGCCCGAGGTCCTGCTCAAGCACTTCGCTTACTGAACCCGTCATGAGACACCCAAGCGAAGCTATCCCGAACAGACATAACGCTACTGTCCTCCACTCACCCCATTGACATCTAACTCACTACCTTTACCGTGAGTTATAGCCCTTCTTTTTTGAACATCTCGGCCTGTAGTGGATCGAGCTTGCGAATAAGCTTGGTAAGCTTAACTACATGCTCCTTTTCCTCGTCACGAATATGCTCCAGGACTTCTATTGCCTCTTCGTCCTCTATGGTGTCAATGTGTTCCTGATACTGGTTAATGGCTTGAAGCTCCCCAATCAGGTCTTCTCGTAACATCTCCAGATCCAGCTCTATCTCCAGGGACCCATCATCGTCATAGTCAGAATCGTTAGTCATTTGTACCTCCTTTTCTCATTCCCATTCTATAGTTGACGGTGGTTTTGAGGAGATGTCATAAACCACACGGTTCACATCGGGGACCTCATTGACGATGCGATTTGAGATGCGAGCAAGTAGATCATATGGGAGGCGGGCCCAGTCGGCGGTCATTGCATCCTCCGAGGTTACAGCGCGGATCGCAATCAGATAGCCATAAGTACGATGGTCCCCCATTACGCCAACACTCCTGGTATCCGTCAAGATTGCGAAGCTCTGCCACAGCTCTGCGTATAGATTTGCGTTCTTGATCTCGTCCATAACGATCCAGTCGGCAGCCCGTAATATCTCCAGCTTCTCCCCGGTCACCTCACCGATAATTCTTATCGCCAACCCCGGTCCAGGGAAGGGCTGTCGCCATACCATCTCCTCTGGCATGCCCAGGGCGAGTCCCACATTTCTCACCTCATCCTTAAAAAGGTAGCGAAGAGGCTCGATGAGGGAAAAGGTCATCTTTGTTGGCAAACCACCTACATTGTGATGGGTCTTTATCTTCGCCGCTGCCCTGTTTTCCGGAGTAACGCTCTCGATAACATCGGGGTAAAGGGTTCCCTGAGCCAGGAAATCCACCCTTCCCATCCTGGCAGCCTCTTCCTCGAATACTCGGATGAATTCCTCCCCTACCAGGCGGCGTTTCATTTCAGGATCGATAACTCCCTTAAGCCGTTGGAGAAACCTGTCGGTGGCATTAACGTGGATGATGTTCATCTTCAGGTTGCGCTGGAAGGTATTAATGATGCGCTCCGCCTCCTCCTTACGCAGGAGGCCGTTATTAACAAAGATGCAGGTAAGCTGATCGCCGATGGCGCGGTGAACCAGCGCTGCCGTTACTGCAGAGTCGACACCGCCGGAGAGGGCACAGATAACCCGGCCATCCCCTACCTGCTCTCTAATCTTGGCTACGCTCTCTGCGATGAAGTTACCCGGGGTCCAGTTGCCAGAGCAATCACATATTCGGTATAAGAAGTTTTTCAGTATCTCTTTTCCCTGAGGTGTATGAGCCACTTCCGGGTGAAACTGTATTCCAATGATCCCATGATCATTACCCATGGCGGCGACAGGGGAATTTTCTGTGTAACCCAGAGTAGTAAAGCTAGGGGGCATCTCTATAATCTCATCACCATGGCTCATCCAGACGGTGAAGGATGGTGGCAAGTCAGCGAAAATGGGTGACCCTTCAGCACTCTGATGTAGGATAGCATGACCGTATTCGTGGTTCGTCCCTATAGCCACCCTGCCGCCAAACTGATGGGTGAGCACTTGCATGCCATAGCAAATGCCCAGTATAGGGAGATGGCTCTCGTAAATACTGGCGGAGGCAAGCGGTGCACCAGCGTCATAGACGCTGGCTGGTCCCCCTGAGAAGATGAACCCCTTAGGTTTAATGGAGGATATCCTTTGCCAGGGGGTGTCGTAGGGCAATACCTCGCTGTAGACATTGCATTCCCGTATCCTGCGGGTGATGAGCATGCTGTATTGCGATCCGAAGTCTATCACCACCACCGCCTCGCGTTCCAACTCCGGCGATTTCTCCACGATGGGTTGCTCGCCAGCCTTTTGTTTGGCGATCTCCAAGTATGTGGAGACCTCCAGGTCATCGCTGGTTGCTACGCGAAAGCTATCCTTTTTCCCCTCCATAGACTGCCAAATCCTCGACCAAAGCTTAACACTGTGTTATACTGGCGTCAAGATGGAGGGGCAGACTCATCGGGCGATTGACATCCTGAAGAAAGGGGGGGTAGTCGCATTTCCAACAGATACCGTCTATGGGCTGGGTGCCAATGCCTTTAACGACAGTGCTGTCCTGAGGGTTTATCAGGCTAAGTGCAGACCTCACCACCTCGCTCTTCCCCGTGCTCCTTGCCGATATCTCCCAAATTACCTCTGTGGCAAGGGATGTCCCTGAGGTCGCATGGCAATTGGCAGAGTGTTTCCTCCCCGGATGTTTAACCATGGTTTTATACAAGGCTTCTTCGGTATCAACTCTGATTACAGGGAAGAGCAATAAAATTGCAGTCAGGGTACCGTCTCATCCTACTCCTATAGTCCTAATCGAGGGGCTAGGCGTCCCCTATCACCGGCACAAGTGCCAACATTACCGGTAGCCCTAGCCCATTGACGGCCGAGGAGGTTTATAATCAAATTGGAAAGAGCGTGGATCTCATCATCGATGGTGAGTGCCCGGGAGGCATCGCTTCTACGGTAATAGACCTCACCGGTGAGTCCCCCATGATTATCAGGGAAGGAGCTATAAGCGGTGAGGATATCGAGAGGGCATGCGGAGCTTTGATCAGGGAAGGCTAATGCGGATTGCTATTGGCTGCGATCATCGTGGGCTGAATTTAAAGAAGCAAATTATGGAACTCCTTTCGGGGTTAGGGCATGAGTACGAGGATTTTGGCTGTTATGATACTTGTTCCGTGGACTATCCCGATATAGGGGGAAATGTAGCCCAGGCAGTTGCCCAGGGGCGCATGGACCACGGAATCCTGGTGTGCAGTACAGGTATAGGTATGAGCATTATGGCTAATAAGATTCCCGGAATCCGTGCTGCTCTCTGTCACGATACCTTCAGTGCCCAGCGTAGCAGAGCGCATAACGACGCAAATGTCCTTTGCCTTGGAGAGTGGGTAATAGGTGAGGGACTTGCTAAAGAGATCGTTAAAGTGTATCTCGCTGCTGAGTTTGAAGGGGGCAGGCATGCCCAGCGCCTGGAGAAGGTACGAGCACTAGAGGAGATAAGGTTTTCTTGAGAGCTCTCGGCCTTCAGTGCTAATATAGCTTTATTTCAATGAGAGTAACAGAGGGTAACACCGTGATTCTGGATAGCATCAATGAACCTGCTGATTTGAGAGGGCTTACTCTTAGTCAGTTAGAACAGCTTGCCGTTGAAATGCGGCAAAGGATTGTTACTACAATAGATGCCAATGGCGGGCATCTCGCTTCCAGCCTGGGTGTGGTAGAGCTCACCATAGCACTACATCGCATTTTCGAAAGCCCCCGTGATAAGATCGTGTGGGATGTAGGGCATCAGAGCTATGCTCACAAACTTCTCACCGGGCGCAGAGAGGCCTTTTCTACTATTCGCCAGTATGGCGGGCTCAGTGGATTCACAGACAGGGAGGAAAGCCCTCATGATCCTTTCGGTGCGGGGCATGCATCAACTGCGATATCGGCGGCCTTGGGTATAGCGGTTGCCCGCGACCTTGCGGGGGAAAGTTATAACGTCGTTGCAGTAGTCGGCGATGGCTCGCTGACAGGGGGGATGGCTTTTGAAGCCCTAAATCAGGCGGGACACCTTGGCACCAGGATCATCGTGGTCCTCAATGACAACGGGATGGCGATTTCCCCCAGTGTTGGCGCTTTGTCCAGGCTATTCTCCCGGTTAAGGCTCGACCACCGCTACTATCGAGCTACGTCAGAGGCATCGCATGTAGCAACTAGATTGCCCCGAACAAATTCACTTCGGTTGGTGGGAGGAAGAGTAAAGAAAGGTGTTAAAGGTCTAATCATTCCATCTATGTTCTGGGAAGAGCTTGGCTTTACTTACATCGGGCCTATTGACGGGCATGATCTCAATGAGCTTGAATCGACTCTAAATCATGTCAAACAATATGTTAAAAGGCCTATTCTGGTTCACGTGGTCACAAAAAAAGGTAAAGGTTATCTCCCTGCTGAGGATGATGCTGTCGGTTTTCACGGTGTGTCTCCAAACAACGGTAATAAGGTGAACGGCCCTTCATATAGCCACGTATTTGGCCAAACCGTTCTTCGTCTCGCTAGGGAGAATCCTAAGATAATCGCAATCACGGCAGCGATGCCTGAAGGTACCGGGCTAAGTCCTCTCATCAAAGAGCTCCCAAAACAAATCTTCGACGTTGGCATTTGTGAACAACATGCAGTAACATTCGCCGCAGGGCTAGCCACCCGTGGTTTTATCCCGATTGTCGCGGTATACTCTACTTTCCTCCAGCGCGCCCTGGACCAGATAATTCACGATGTTTGTATACAGAACCTGCCGGTAATCTTTGCCATTGATCGTGGAGGTATAGTAGGCGATGATGGTAAGACCCATCAGGGCATATTCGACCTCTCCTATCTTAGCTTTATCCCTAATCTGGTGCTCGCATCTCCCAAGGATGAAAACGAACTTCAGCACTTGCTTAATACCGCGGTAAGGGCGAAACGCCCATTTGCGCTTCGCTATCCCAGAGGCTCGGGGTCGGGTGTACCGCTGGATGACATATGGGAAGAAATACCCATTGGGAAGGGTGAGGTGCTCCGCGAGGGAGATGATGTCAGCATTCTTGCTATCGGGGTTACCGTAGCACCTGCCATGGAGGCGGCTGAGAGGCTGGCAGGAAAGGGCGTTGAATGCACTGTGGTTAATGCACGTTTCGTCAAGCCCCTGGACTCATCACTGATCCTTGACGTGGCTCGCCGCACCAGGCGGGTGGTCACGGTGGAGGAGAACGCTCTTTGCGGTGGATTCGGCAGCGTAGTTGACGAGCTTATAAAAACCGCCCATATATCAGATCTTCGATTAGAGTGCATCGGGCTACCTGATGAGTTCGTTACGCATGGTTCTCAGGAAATCCTCCGCGCTAAGTATAATCTGGACACCGATGGGATCACCCAGCGGATTATTTCGTCCTTTCCAGATCTCATTCGTTTGACGCAAGCAAAGAGGTAAATTAAGCCTATAGACCATTCTCTCCATCCCAGAACTCACTCCTCCAGCATAGATAAAAAATAGATCAGCTCTTTATAATAAGGTTCTTACCCAATGAAGCGTAGTATTAAGCTCGAAACACAAACATCAGGTGCGCAAGTGGCACCTGATGTTTTTATTATCGGTGTCGTTCAGTAGCCCACAATGATAGCATTGATTACTGAAACGGTAGCCGAAGGTCTCTTCGAACACGGCATCTTGATAATTAACACAAGGGTCGGCATAATGATTCCAGCGTATAGGCCAAGGTAAAATCTCTGAGGGTGGTCATCGATAAGCTATCTTCGAAATCTGACGTCAATATGAAACTTGGAAAAAACTAGTGAGGTTGAAAAATGATTAAACTAGCGATCACTGGAAAGGGGGGTGTAGGAAAGACGACCCTCGCAAGCCTTCTGGCACGCCTCTATGCCGCTGAGGGTAACACTGTAATCGCCATCGATGCTGACCCAGATGCCAACTTCGCCATGGCTCTCGGTCTTACTCAGGCTCAGGCACAACAAATCACCCCCATATCTGAAATGGCGGATCTCATCGAGGAGCGCACCGGGGCCAAGCCGGGGTAGTGGAGCCACATTCTTCAAGCTGAACCCCAGGGTTGATGACATCCCTGAACGATTCTCGGTGAAAATAGATGGAATCAGATTGCTCATCATGGGCACGGTCAAGTCAGGAGGGGGTGGCTGTATGTGCCCGGAGAGCGCTCTCCTCAAAAGCCTGATGAGTCACCTTCTCTTTAGGGAGTCCGATGTGGTTATCATGGATATGGACGCTGGAGTGGAGCATATCGGTCGCGGGACTGCACGGGCGGTGGATATCTTAATCATCGTTGTCGAGCCAGGGAGAAGGAGTATTCAGACAGCGGAGGCGATTAAAGGACTGATAGGAGATCTGGGCATCAAGAGGTACTATATAGTGGGCTCTAAGACCCAAAGCGATACAGACCGCCAGTTTATTACGAGCAACATGCCTGATTTTGAGGTGCTTGGCTTCATTAACTATAACCCAAAGATCAGGGAGGCTGATCTGAGCGGGAAAAGTGTCTTCGATGCCGATCCGGTGGTAGTTGCGGAAGTGAGAGCGATAAAGGAAAGGCTGGAGCGCAAGGAGGGAAAATGAATAAGAAGACCTTAAGGGATATAGATGTCAACGGAAAACGGGTGCTGGTCCGAGTTGACCTCAATGTTCCCTTGGATATAGATACGGGAACCATTAGCGATGATACCCGCATTCTGGAGGTGCTCCCGACCATCAAGTATCTCACCGATAGGGAAGCTAAGGTGATTCTCTGCTCCCATCTGGGGCGTCCCGGGGGGAAAGTGGTCGATGGGCTAAGGCTGGCTCCAGTAGCCAGGCGTCTCTCTGAGATTCTAGCCTCACCTGTCGGGATGGCAGTGGATTGTATCGGTCCCCAGGTCGAGAAAGCAGTGGATAGGCTAAAGGGGGGGGGCATTCTCCTGTTGGAGAACTTGCGCTTTCACCCTGAGGAGGAGACAAATGACTCCAGCTTTGCTGAGGCGCTCGCCCGACTTGCAGACGTCTATGTCGATGATGCCTTCGGTACAGCCCACAGGACACATGCCTCAACCGTAGGCGTGACGAAATACCTTCCTGCTGTCGCCGGTTTATTGATGGAGAAAGAGATAAATGTAATGGACAAGGCCTTAAATAATCCAGAGCGTCCCTTCGCTGCGCTCATTGGCGGGGCAAAGATAAACAGCAAAATCGGCGTTTTGGAGTATATACTTGATAAGGTGGATTCCCTGCTTATTGCCGGTGGCATGAGCTCCACCTTTCTAAGGGCTTTACAATATGATGTTGGCCAATCATCAGTGAAGGAGGATAAAGTGGGCTTGGCCAAGTTGTTGATGGAGAAAGCTGCCGAGAAGGGAGTTCATCTCCTTTTACCCAGTGATGTGGTGGTTGCCGATAAATTCGCCTCTGATGCCAGGTCCAGGACTGTGTCTGTGGACAACATACCTGCCAGTTGGTATATTATGGACATAGGGCCACGCACCGTCGAGCTATTTGAGGCCAAGCTGCGCAAGAGTAAAACGATCATCTGGAATGGACCGGTAGGAGTATTCGAGTTTTCCAAGTTCAGCAAGGGTACCGAGGCTATGGCGAACGTACTGGCAGGTTTGGATGCAACTACCGTCATTGGTGGCGGTTCAACCGCTGAGGCTATAGTGGAGATGGGTTTGGCAGCTAAGATGAGCCATATCTCTACCGGCGGAGGGGCCTCATTAAAGTTCCTTGAGGGAAAAACTCTACCTGGAGTGGTGGTACTGCAAGACAAGGAGGCTGGATGATCGGGCTTGAGCAAATAAAAGAGCTTGCCAGACCGACTCCCTCCAGAATCGTATTACTGGTTATCGATGGCCTAGGAGGGCTGCCGCATCCTGAGACGGGTAAGACAGAGCTGGAAAGTGCTGACACCCCCAACCTCGATCAACTGGCCACAGAGGGTATCTGTGGAATGATCGATCCCATTGCTCCGGGGATCACCCCGGGCAGTGCCCCTGGCCATCTCGCTCTCTTTGGATACGACCCCCTGCAATTCACTGTAGGCCGTGGTGTTGTGGAGGCTCTGGGCATCGACCTCGAGCTTAAAGCAGGTGACATCGCCGCTCGGGGTAATTTCTGTACTGTGGACGGTGATGGCCTCATCACCGATCGCCGGGCAGGGCGGATCTCTACAGAGACTTGCATCGAATTATGCGGGTTGCTGGACGGGATGAATATCGACGGGTGTATCGATTTCCGTCTCTCCGGTGAGGGAGCACCGTTTTGCAGCAGTTTTCCATGGGAGAGGGGTTCTTAAGCGATCTTTACGATTCTGACCCACAGCAGGAAGGATTGCCACCAAGAGTTGTTATTGCTCATTCCCCTGAGGCTGAAAAAGCAGCGGAAATTGCCAATGAATTTATCGCTCGGGCGAGGGCAAAGCTTGCTGATTGCCATCCTGCAAACATGGTGCTACTGCGGGGTTTTTCCCAGCACCCAGACCTGCCCACGATTAACGAGATATATAAGCTGAAGGCAGCAGCCATTGCTGCCTATCCCATGTACCTGGGCCTGGCTAAACTTGTGGGCATGACATCTTTGCCAATATGTGCCAGCATTGAACATGAATTCGATATATTCACTCGATATTATTTGGAGTACGATTTCATATATATTCACATAAAGCAAGCTGACTCTGCCGGTGAGGATGGCGACTTTGAGAGGAAGACGCGCATTATAGAGGAGGTTGATACCTTTTTACCGCAGGTGAGAGATAGTGAACCAGATGTTATTGTGGTTACCGGAGACCACTCGACCCCAGCAGTATTAAAGGCCCACAGCTGGCATCCCGTCCCCTTGTTACTGTACTCCAAATGGTGCCCGCCCGATGGGGTGACAGAATTCTCAGAGCGCTCCTGTATTGGCGGTGCCTTGGGAAGGTTTCCCGCAACTCAGATAATGCCTCTGGCCTTAGCTAATGCCCTAAAGCTTAGGAAATTTGGAGCATGAAATGAGAACACCCATGATCGCTGGCAACTGGAAGATGAATACCACGCTGGCAGAGGCCTCAGCCCTGGTAAAGGAGATGAGAGAGGAGCTTGAACGTATAACAGGCGTGGAGACGGTGCTCTGCCCCCCCTTCCTTTCGTTGCCTTTGGTCAAGGAGCTTCTCGTGGGCTTATCTATCAAGGTTGGGGCACAGAATATGCACTTTGAGGAGCAGGGTGCCTATACCGGCGAGATTTCACCCTTGATGCTTTCCGGAATTTGTGAGTATGTCATTCTCGGTCACTCTGAGCGCAGGCAATACTTCGGGGAGACCGACGAGGTAGTGAACGGCAAAATTCGGGCAGCGCTCGCCGTAGAGCTAACCCCTATCCTTTGCGTTGGGGAGCGGCTTGAGCAGAAGGAGGCCGGTAAGACTGAGGAGGTGGTAACCAGGCAAGTGAGAGGAGCGCTTAATGGCATTGAATCGCCTATTGGGATGGTTATCGCCTATGAGCCTATTTGGGCTATTGGTACCGGCAGAGCGGAAACAGGTGAGGGAGCGAACGCCATTATCGCTATTATTAGAAATACAGTAGCTCGGCTTTATGGCGAGGGGACAGCACAGGAGATAAGGATACTTTATGGAGGAAGCGTAACCGCGGCCAATATCGCCGAGTATGTAAGGCAGAGCGAAATCGACGGTGCCCTGGTGGGGGGGGCTAGCCTGAAAGCGAAAGAGTTTCTAACTATCGTGGCGCAAACAGCGGCGACCAAGAAATGAACCACATTATTACGATTGTTGGCCCCACTGCGGTTGGTAAAAGCGCTATAGCTATCCATCTGGCGCAGGTTTTTGGTGGCGAAATCGTAAGCGCCGACAGCCGCCAGGTTTTTCGTGGTATGGGCATCGGCACAGCTAAGCCGACCGCCGAAGAGCAACACCTGGTTCCACACCACCTTATCGATGTGGTAGACCCGGATCAAGATTTCACCCTGGCCCTTTACCAAGAGATGGCCATTAGGGCAATCGAGGATGTTCAGCGACGGGGTAGATTACCTCTATTAGTAGGAGGGAGTGGGCTTTATGTGAGGGCGCTGCTAGGTGGCTTCAGAATCCCTCATGTTCCCCCTGATGATGAATTGAGACGGGTCATGGAGGAAAGAGCAGCGGCTGAAGGATACATGGCGATCTATGAGGAACTCGAACGGATCGATCCTACTTCGGCGCAAAAAATCGACCCCAGAAATGTCCGTAGGGTGATCAGGGCGATTGAGGTTTTCCGTAGTACCGGGGTCCCCTTCTCCAAACTTCAAAGTTTTTCGCCCATCTTTCACACTTTGCTGATCGGGCTTACTACCGCCAGGGAGAATTTATACCGGAGAATCGATATCAGAGTGGACCGTATGATGGAGCAAGGCCTGGTTCAGGAAGTCAAAGGGCTTGTGGAGCGAGGCTACTCTCTTGATCTGCCCTCGATGTCTGGGTTGGGCTATAAACAGATAGGCCAATATCTTAAAGGGGAGTTGGATCTCAATGAAGCGGTGCAGCGTATTAAAAATGAGACCCACCGCTTCGCTCGCCATCAATATGCCTGGTTTCGCCCCAGTGACGAAAATATTCACTGGTTTGATGTAGGGAATGGTGTAGAGGAGCCAATTCGAAGCCTAATCCAAGGTTATGTATTTAAACATACAGGTATGGAATTGGCAAAGCTCTGAATGTACAACATAGCCAAAGACAAAATTAAATTATCTAAGAGACCGCTAAACAAGAGGTGCAGGATACTTCCTGCTGGGGGTCTGGGGGTATGCCCCCAGCTCTAAAAAGTCCCCCAAGATTGGGGGATTAGGGGGTTGATTGAAACTATTTCAGCAGTCTCTCTAAATTCAGGATTGAATTAGCCGTGCAATCGGGAGCAACGAAAAATGAGATTCGCTAAGATACAGGCGACGGGTAACGATTTCATATTGATAGAGGCTGAGAAGAACACGATTGGTCATCGCTGGCTGAAACCATGTGCCACCGCCACCTCGGCGTTGGCGCTGATGGTCTCATCGTTATTATCCCTTCAAAGGTTGCTGATTTGCGCATGCGCCTGTTCAACCCGGATGGCTCGGAAGCGGAGGCCTGCGGTAATGGGTTGAGGTGCCTTGCCAGGTATGCCATTGATAGAGGACTGGTTAGTGCCAGCGATCTTACCGTGGAAACACTAGGCGGTATGAGGAAGGTGCGCCCTTACAAAGACATTATGCAGGTAGATATGGGAAAGCCTGAATTTAGGGCTGATGAGATACCGATAGTCATCAAGGAGAAACTTGACATAATATTGGATTACCCCATTGTTATTAAAGGCAGAAGGCTCCTTCTGACCTGTCTTTCTATGGGTAATCCCCATGCCGTCTGCTTCTTAGATGAACCTGTAGAAGACTTCCCTATATTAGAAATGGGGCCGGAGGTGGAAAACCATCCCATTTTCCCCAATAGGGTAAATTTTGAAGTGGCAAACGTAGTGGGGCAAAAAAAGGTGATGGGCCAGGGTGTGGGAGCGTGGGGTAGGGGAGACCCTCTCCTGCGGTACCGGTGCCTGTGCAATAGCTGTGGCGGCCCGACTTCATGACTACCTAGCTGCAGATGTCGATGTATCATTGCCCGGAGGGATACTTACGGTTTCCTGGGACGGGGTCGATGAGGTAATGCTCCGCGGACCTGCGGAGCTGGTGTTTTTAGGGGAGTGGCCTGACTAGGCGTGGATACATCATATCCAGGCAATTAAAATAGTTGGAGGTGTTAATATGAGTAAGGATTTAGCCGGGGCTAACATGCCCAGCGCCAACCTGCGTGGAGATGATTTAAGCGGTGCTGATTTATCGGGTGCTACGCTGGTACAGGCCGATATGCTAAATTGCGACCTTTCACGGGCAAATTTATCAAATGCCGACCTGCACGGGGCCGATCTCACCGATGCCGACCTTTCAGATGCCAACCTAACAGGCGCAAATTTAACTCGTGCCAGGCTTAGGGGCACACTCTTCAGCGGTGCCGACCTTACAGGTGCAATATTGGCCCAGACTGATCTTGAGGACGCCGACTTCAGCGGGGCGAAGCTAGATGTCGAAAAGCTCGACCTCTCCGGTGCCCGAGCCTGGCAGCAGGCAACGTGGGACCCCCCGGTACTTGAGGCCCTGAAAGAAAAATTTGAGAAGTAGGACTTAATGAGAAAAAATGCGAACTGCTAAGCGTATTGAAAACCTGCCGCCCTACCTTTTCGTCGAGATCTCGAGGAAGATCGCGGAGAAGCGGGCACAGGGGTTGGATGTCATCAGCCTGGGAATCGGTGACCCGGATATCCCCACCCCCAGTCATGTCATCGAACGGTTGTGCCAGGCAGCGCAGGATCCCCAAAATCATCGCTATCCTGAGTCAGAGGGCCTCCCCGAGTTTCGCCATAACATTGCCCAGTGGTATAAAAGCCGCTTTGGCGTAACTCTCGATCCGGACAGGGAGGTATTGCCTCTCATTGGTGCTAAGGATGGCATCGGGCATATCGCTCTATGCTTCATCGACCCCGGAGATATTGCCTTAGTACCTGATCCGGGCTATCCCGTTTACTCTATAGGAACCATGTTCGCTGGCGGGTCTTCGTATTATATGCCGCTTATTGAAGATAACGATTTCTTACCAGATTTGGATAGTATTCCGGCAGATATTGCTCAGAAAGCGAAAGTCTTGTGGATTAATTATCCCAATAACCCCACGGCGGCAGTAGCGGAACTCGAGTACTTCGAGCGGGTGGTCGCCTTTGCAAATAAATATGATGTTGCCATTTGCCATGATGGGCCATACACCGAGGTGGCCTTCGATGGATACCATCCGGTAAGTTTTCTTGAGGCGGCTGGGGCCAAGGATGTTGGAGTGGAAATTCACTCACTCTCCAAGAGCTATAATATGACAGGATGGCGAGTAGGTATGGCAGTGGGGAATGCGGAAATTATTGATGCCCTGAGGAGGGTGAAATCGAACCTTGATTCGGGGATTCCCCAGGCGATCCAGTACGCTGCCATGGAGGCGCTAACGGGGCCCCAGGATTGCGTTACAGAACATAATAAGATATACCAGCGCCGCCGCGATCGGTTGCTCCAAACATTAAACCAGATAGGACTAAAGGCCAAACCCCCTTGTGCTAGCCTCTATATCTGGGCCAGGGTTCCTGATGGATATAACTCGATTGAATTCGCCACAATGCTACTTGATGAGGCTGGAGTCGTGGTAACCCCGGGAGTTGGCTATGGGAAGCATGGAGAGGGTTATATTCGCCTCTCCCTGACCATTCCTGATGAGCGCCTGGAGGAGGCTATGGTACGGCTTATAGCGTGGCATAAACAAAAGTCGACATAAGGAGATAGCCATCGCCAGGAAAACGTTTCATACCCGGCCTGCAATTGAGCGAGCCATATTGGTAGGAGTAGAAATAAAGGGAGCGAGAAATACGTGGTCTGTGGAGGACTCCCTTGAAGAACTGGCTCTGTTGGCGGTTACCGCTGGAGCTGATGTGGTGGGGGCACTGGTGCAGCGCCTACAACGGCCAACGCCGGCCTATTACCTGGGAAAAGGAAAACTGGAGGAGCTCGTTGCTCTTAGAGAAGAAGTGGGCTATGATGTGGTCCTTTTCGACGATGAACTTTCACCTATCCAACAAAGAAATATTGAGAAGGCTCTCGATGTCAAGATCATCGATCGCACCGCACTGATCTTGGACATATTCGCCAAGAGAGCCCGTACCCATGAGGGCCGCCTTCAGGTTGAACTGGCGCAGCATGAGTATCTCCTGCCCCGCCTCGCGGGGCAGTGGAGCCACCTGGAGCGTCTGGGCGGTGGTATTGGTACCAGAGGACCTGGCGAGTCACAAATAGAAACCGACCGGCGTATCATTCGCCAAAAGATCCACCGACTTCAAAGGGAGATCGAGGGTGTGAGAAAGCATCGCACTCTTTATCGGCGTCAGCGTACCCGGCATGGCATACCTCTGGTCGC
>PVMK01126904.1_pt1 | contig 21244 bp, 21 predicted proteins | sample 1853481 | NCBI WGS metagenome assembly PVMK01 (sample SAMN08533507, study PRJNA380276) | Marine sediment metagenome, whole genome shotgun sequencing project.
AAATACAAGAGCAGATTCTGTATCCAAACTATCGTAAATAATTGTATTTGGTTGGTTCCACCCACTGACCTATAACTACTTTTTTATCTAACAAATCATAACCGCTTTTGTCATTTTTATCAAAACTATTGTGACATCCTATACATCGGGGTGCCCATTGTGCATGGCAGGAAGAACAGCTTACATTATTATGCGCATTGTCTCTTGAGCAAATTTCTCCTTGTTTTTTAATCTCATGCAATTTTCCATCCTTCTTCCCTATTAAATAAACTCTATCACTCTCATCCACGAAAGTATTAACTAATGGATGGCCATCTTTTTTTGCGATCAATATTTCTTTATCCTGATGTTCGTACTTCCTATGCAAAAATACAAGAGCAGATTCTGTATCCAAACTATCGTAAATAATTGTATTTGGTTGGTCCTTATAGTGGCAATCTGCACAGTTCAAAGTCACAGCATTTTCCTCATGTAAATAATCTTTTCCATCTCCCATTACTTCATGTGAACTATGGCAATCTATACATAACAAGCCCTTTGCATGATGCACATCCTCTCCTTGAAAACTATACACTCTTTTATCTTCAAAAACCTTATAACCTTCTTTATAATAAACATCGGTCTCGTCAAGTAATGTTTCATGCCAGCCTTGATAGTTTGTTGAAATCCTACTCGACCTGCTGTGACACCCAAAACAATGTTCATCTTTTACAAAAATATCGGTAGAAGGATGTTCCTGTGGTAATATTTTTTTATCAGAATTTATATATTCCAATAAATCGCTATTTGCCTTAACGGAATAATTTAAATGGCAGGCATTGCAACCTCCGCCCCTACTCAATTGATCGATTGCACCAAATTCCTTTTTATCTGCGCCTAAATGACAGTTTGCACATAGATCGCGTAAATGTTTATCTGCCGGGGAGTATTTAATATCCTTAATATGGTAATGGTAATCGGGAGAATCAGCCTCTCCAAATACAAATTTATCTACAGCAACCAAACCACTATTGGTCGTCATTAAGGAATGTTTGATTTTGTTAAGCTCATTTTTATGACAAGTGCCACAAGTAGCGTCTGCATTGGACAGGTTTCCCGGAATCAGAACCAACCCTTTATGAGATTCCTCTTTGCTTTCTTCATTGGGGTTTCCTAAATGACAGCTTGCGCAACCTATCAATTCCGGATTGTGATATTGGGAGAAGCCGGTATTTTGAATGTGACAATTCTTGCAAGTTTCTCCCTCAAGGCTTATTGCAAAATATTCGATTGTCTCCACTGAATCATTTATCTCAAAAACATTGAATTTCAAAAGGATAAAACCCAAAAATACAGTGCTCAACAAAATGAAAAGCAGCCATTCTTTTTTGAATATTTTTTTTGAGAAATTCATTTAATAAATCATTCAATAATCGAAACAAATCTACAATTATTTAATATTCTGATAAAGCCTTAAATATCGCAATTAATATCAATACATATTTCGGATTTATAGTAAATATCTACATGTAATTATCTTTCAATGTGACCAAAGTTACATGGTAAGAGTCATTTACATGACATATGTCATCTATAAGGGTTTTTCGTTGAGCTAATTTTACACATGAAATTGATGACAGCATTTTATATGCTGAAGTAGAAAATTGTCAAGATTAAAACTAAGAAAATATGAATAATTCCAGGAGATCGTTTATTAAAATCTCTGCCCTTGGCGCAAGTGGTATAGCACTTTCTGCTACGGCATTTGGCTCTGTAGGAGCTAATGCCTTAACAGAAAATAATTTGCTTGCCAAAAGTGCCAAAAATCTAAGAAGAACTGCTACTTATTGTGAAGTTTGCTTTTGGAAATGCGCTGCATGGGCTTATACAGATGAAGATAATAATATTCAAAAACTTATCGGTAATGAAATAGATCCGCATTGTTATGGTCGTCTCTGTCCAAGAGGTACAGGTGGTGTAGGAATGTATTCTGATACCGATCGTTTAAAAACGCCATTAATTAGAACAAAGATAGATGGTGAAGATACCTTTAGAGAAGCTTCTTGGGAAGAAGCCTTAACATTAGTCGCTTCTAAAATGCAGGGAATCAAAGATAAATATGGTCCTGAAAGCATGTCATTATTGAAACACGGTTCCCCGGGAAGTCATTTGGAGCATCTTTTTAAAGCTTATGGCTCAGACACCGTTGCAGAACCAGCTTATGCACAATGTAGAGGACCGAGAGAAACCGGATTTGCATTAACTTTTGGGTCTTGGGTAGGATCACCTGAACCTACAGATATTAGAGATACCAAATGTTTGGTATTAATAGGCGCCCATATTGGTGAGAACATGCATAATTCACAAGTGCAAGAAATGTCAGACGCCATTGACAATGGTGCCACAATTATAACTGTTGACCCAAGATTTTCAACTGCTGCGAGCAAGTCGCAACACTGGTTACCAATTAAACCATCAACAGATATTGCTCTATTGCTTTCCTGGATGCATGTTTTGATCTATGAAGATATTTACAATAAAGAATATGTTAAACAATATGGTTTTGGCTTTGAGGAATTAAAAGAACATGTTAAAGATTTTACTCCTGAATGGGCTTATGGTATTACCACCATCAAACCAAATGATATTCGCAAAACGGCGAGAGCGATGGCTGCAGCTGCTCCTTCAACCATTGTTCATCCGGGAAGGCATGTAACATGGTATGGTGACGATTCGCAAAGAGAACGAGCTATTGCAATATTAAATGGCCTACTTGGATCATGGGGATCTCGTGGTGGCTTTTATTTTAAAGAAAAAATCAAAGTACCTAAGTTCCCTCATCCTCCCTATCCGCATCCAAAATGGGGGTGGAAAGAAATTGGAGAAAAATATCCATTTGCGGAAATGGGTATCACAAGTGAAGTGATAAAAGCATCTATACCTGGTCAAAATGATAAACATCCTATCAAAGGATGGTTTATTGCAGGTACTAATTTAGTAAATACGGTACCACAGAGGGAAATGATTGAAGAGGCCATGGAGGCAGTGGAATTTATTGTGGTCATGGATACCATGCCTATGGAAATTACCGGTTATGCAGATGTGGTTCTACCTGAGTGTACTTATTTGGAACGATATGATGGCATTAGATCTGCCACAAATAGAGAACCTTCTATAGCTTTACGTATGCCTGCAGTTGAACCAAAATACGATTCTAAACCTGCCTGGTGGATGGCCAAACAAATAGGTGAAAAATTAGGATTGCACGAATACTTTCAATACGATGACTTCAAAGACGTAATTGCTTGGCAATTAGATAAAATGGGTACTTCTTTAGAAGAAATGGAAAAAGTTGGAGTCAAAAAATTCAAACGTAAATCAGGACCTATGTTCTTAGAAAAGGGACAACCTTATGAATTCCCAACCAATAGTGGTAAAATTGAATTTTACTCTTCTGAATTGGCTTCCTTAGGTTTCGATCCAATGCCTGTGTATACTTCTCATGATTATCCTGAGCAAGGTTTTTACAGACTTAATTACGGGCGTTCTCCTATGCATACTTTTAGTCGAACAGCTAACAATCCTAATTTAAATGACCTAATGGATGAAAATAAGCTTTGGGTTAACCCCAAGGTAGCCAGAATTGAAGACCTTAGAAATAATCAGGAGGTTTGGTTGGAAAATCAAGATGGTATCCTATCAACTTTCCCAATTAAAGTAAGAGTAACTGAACGCATCCGATGGGATTCTGTTTATATGTATCACGGCTTTGGTCATAATAATAAAAAATTATCCAGAGCATTTGGTAAAGGAGCTAGTGATACCGAATTAATAACAAAAGTTACTATTGATCCCCTAATGGGAGGTACCGGAATGAGAGGTAACTTTGTTAAGATCATAACTGAAAACCCACATAAAGAAACAGAAGTATGAGATATGCAATGGTAATAGATACATTAAAATGTGTCGGATGTAGCGACTGTGTCGTTGCGTGTCAAACAGAAAATAATGTTCCTGTAGGCTACTGCAGAGACTGGGTTACTGAATCCGTTAGCGGTTCTTACCCTACCATAGAATTAGAGTTAAAATCTGAAAGATGTAATCACTGCGATAATGCTCCATGTGTAAGATGTTGTCCTACCGGTGCAAGTCATGTAGCCGAAGGTGGAATTGTTTTAGTAACTGCAGATGAATGTATTGGCTGTGGTGCATGCATCGAATCCTGTCCTTATGATGCACGATACCAACATCCGGACGGTTATGTTGATAAATGTACATTCTGTCATCATCGATTGGAAAAAGGTCAACTCCCTGCTTGTGTATCCGTTTGCCCTACAAAATGTATGTATTTTGGCGACCTCGATGATTCGACCAGTGAAGTATCTGAGCTATTAAAATCTAGAAAACATAAAGAATTAGCTCCTGAGGCGGGAACTAAACCTAACGTATATTATTTAATTTAATAAATAATCATCATGCAAGAAGAAATATTTATCAGTGGAAGAAATATTCCAAACATAGACCCGAATTTAGCAGTTTGGCATTTCCCTATTTCCTTATATTTATTTTTAGGAGGACTAGCGGCGGGTATCATATTTTTCGCCTCCCTCTTTACTATACTAAGAAAAGAAAAAGAGGTTCCAACAACCGTAAAAGGTGCTATGATCATAGCTGTCATAGCTATTAGTATTGGCTTAATAGCTTTAATGTACGATTTGACACATCTCCTTTATGTTTGGCAATTGTATATGACCGTAAGAATCGAATCTCCAATGTCGTGGGGCGCCTGGGTTTTATTGATTGTTACTATATTATCCTTTCTATGGGTGTTCAGCTATTCTACAGAAATGTTTCCAAAATGGGATTGGAAATTTGATTTTCTTAAAAATTTTCAGGCATATGTGATAAAGAACAGAAGAATATTGGCAATGATCCTCTTACCCTTGTCAGTTATACTAGGAGTATATACGGGTATCTTACTATCGGCATTTAATGCCCGCCCATTATGGAATACCTCCATTTTGGGCCCGTTATTTTTAACTTCAGGTTTATCTACAGGTGCAGCAGCTATCATTTTGTTTTCAAAAAGTCATTTTGAAAGAAGGCTTTTAAGTAAAATAGATTTGGCGCTTATTGCTCTCGAACTGGCCTTGATCATTCACTTCCTTATGAGTATGTATGCAGGATCTGCAGTACAAATAGAAGCTCTTGATCTGCTTGTAGGTGGTGAGTTTACTGTAATGTTCTTTGTATTCGTTGTGATCCTCGGTTTGATATTCCCTGCATTATTAGAGGGAGTAGAATTAATGGGCTACAAAGTTCCGGTTATTATCCCTGCATTACTGATTTTAATGGGAGGATTGATCTTTAGAATGGTCATGGTTGAAGCGGGTCAAATAACAAGGTATCTATATTAAAAAAATTAAGATGAAACGAGCATGATATAGTTTTTTGTAAAAGGAAAATGATTATTCGCGAGTTCCATGTGACAATAAAAAAATAATAAGAACAAACACATGAAAGATAAAAAACACGCAAACAGACATGTTTATTGGAATCCTTATTTTGGAGGGTTTTTATTGGGATTATTAATAATCGCGACGTTCTATATTACCGGGAGAGGACTAGGTGCCAGCGGTGCTTTAAAAAGTGGTGTTGTAACTGTGGTACATACTATAGCTCCAACCCATGCCGAAAATAATATGTATTATTCTAAATTTATAAAAGAAGGAGAATCTCCTATGAACAATTGGCTTGTTTTTGAGGCTCTTGGGGTATTATTGGGTGCATTTTTATCGGGAGCGTTAACAGGGCGGTTAAAATTAAAAGTGCAGCATTCTCCAAAAATCACAAGTAGAAGAAGATTGATATTTGCCTTAACCGGAGGGCTGTTATTTGGTCTGGGTGCACAAATAGCCAGAGGGTGTACCAGTGGTGCTGCCCTCAGTGGAATGGCGGTTTTGGCAACAGCAGGATTTATTACCATGTTCGCCATATTTGGCACCGGATACGCTGTTGCTTATTTCTTTAGAAAAAATTGGATTTAATTAATTATAAAAAAATAAAATTATGGGACCTTTAATTCCAAATGGTTTAATTCCGATAGAATGGAACTACGTTATAGCAATTTTAATTGGAATTGCTTTTGGGTATATCATGGAAGCCACGGGCTTTTCATCGTCCAGAAAATTAGCAGGTGTTTTTTATGGCTATGATTTTGCCGTTTTAAAAGTATTCTTTACTTCTGCCGTTGTAGCTGTAATAGGCTTATACTATATGGATTACTTAAATTTCGTCGATATTTCGCAACTTTACGTTCAACCTACTTATTTATGGGCTGCCGTCATTGGTGGAATGATCATGGGAGTTGGGTTTTTAGCCGGAGGATTTTGTCCGGGTACAAGTTTATGTGCCGTGGCTATTGGTAAAATAGATGGTATGGTATTTACTGTTGGGCTGACGATAGGAATATTTATTTTTTCTGAATCCTTTAGTATCCTGGAACCATTTTTTGAAAGTTCCAATCTGGGACATATAACATTAGTTGATTCTTTAGGGATGTCTCCTTATTGGATAATTCTCATCGTAACAGTTGTGGCCCTAGTTGCCTTTGCATTCTCGGATTGGGTAAGAAGTAAGGTTAAAAAAGTTTTTTATTAAATATTTGAAATTATGTCAAAAAGTTATAAATCGAAAAAGTTTCTTGTAAAAACAAGATACATGATATTGGCCACTATTCTTTTTCTTCTGGCTTTAGGTTTGGTCTTATTACCAAAATACCATAAAAATGAAGGAATAAAACCTGAATTGTTCGTCATAAACGCAATAAGTACAGAGAGATATATCAGTACGGATCTGTTGGCTGACCGAATTATAAATCAAGACCCAACACTTTTGCTTATCGATACAAGACCGGAAAATGAGTTTAATGAATTTTCATTAGCAAATGCAGTGAACATTGAATCAAAAGACTTTTTTGATGAAGAGTTAAACAGTTATTTAAATCAAGACGTATACGATGTTATTCTTTTTTCCAATGACAATTTCTACGCTGATGAAGTCTGGATGTTGGGCAACAGATTGGGGTACAAAAATCTATTTGTTTTGAAAGGAGGACTAAATGAATGGTTCAATACAATTATTGATCCTAAATATCCCGATGAAACCATGCCAAGGGAAGCCTTTGAATTGTATTCTTTCAGAAAAGCAGCCGGAATGTATTTTGGCGTGGGTACAACTAAAACCAAATCTGAAGAGAAACCAAAACCAAAAAAGAAAGTTATCACCACACCTAAAAAGAAAAAAAGAGTACCTGAAGGTGGATGTTAAAATTACTAAAGCATCTTTGAACTTGTCATATAATTAATATAGATCATGAAAGAATTAGAAAGAACTAAACGAATTTCAATATCTGCAGTTTTATTTTTACTCGTCATTTTAATAGGCTTTTTGACCTTTAAAAGACCCGAATATGTTTTTGAAAAAAATACCGCCAGTACTTTGGAAAAAATCATTAAAAAGGATTACATAGTAACTCTAAATGATTTGGACACTTTGGATTCTGCAACTTATGCTATAATCGATATTCGTTCAAATTATGAGTATACAAAAGGTCATATGAAGGATGCTGTAAATATAACCTTACATGATATTTTTAACTCTAGTAGTATTGAATTTCTAGATAATTTGAAAACAAATGAGCAGTCGATCATACTGTATGGAAAAGATCCTGACAATGCAAATACTGGCTGGATGTTGTTGTATCAATTAGGATATGACAATGTCAAAATACTTTGTATTGAAACAGAATATAAAGATAAAACTTTTCAAATTAAAAACTCTCCTTTAGAAAAACCATATGCAAATTATGCACAGGTAATGACTTCTGTGAAAAGTAGAAAATCAGAAACCACAATAAAAGAAAAACCAAAAAAGAAAGTGGTTCCCGTACAAAAGAAGAAAAAGAGATTGCCAGAAGGAGGTTGCTAGAAAAAGTTTCCAAACCATTACGAGCATTATCGGTATTCCCGTTAATAACTAACAAAAGACTTACCATCATGGAAAACAGAACCAAAACTAAACAAGAAAAGTTCCATAAATTTTTGGACCAATATTTGAGAAAGAGCTATACGATGAAATTTTAGAAATTGGAATTTATAATACGATTAATAAAGGCGATTATCTTATTGATATTGGAGATGAGCTCACATATATCCCACTAATTCTGCAAGGTGCTGTGAAAATTATTAGAGAAGATCAGAACGGGGAAGAAATTTTACTCTACTTTCTAGAACGCGGTGACACCTGTGCCATTTCCTTTGTTAACTGTATCAATTTAAAAAAAAGTGTATTTCGAGGAATCGCTGAAAGAAATACAGAATTCATTATGGTACCTATTACAAAACTTGAAGAATGGTTAGTGAAATATAAATCTTTTCGAAAGTATATTATCGATAGCTATCATGACAGGCTTATTGAGCTGGCCAAAACAATTGAAAGTTTAACTTTTATGAAATTAGATGAAAGACTTATCAAATATCTTGAAGCCAAAGTCAAAATTATGCGAAGTAGAAAACTGAATATTTCTCATCAGGAAATAGCTTATGATCTGCATACTTCAAGAGTTGTTATTTCCAGGTTGTTAAAAACGTTGGAAAAGCTTCATAAAGTAGAATTAGGACGTCAAAAAATTAGAGTGACAAATTTGTGAAATACGCAGAATTTTTACTCTAATTTATAAAAAACAAACGCTCCAATTTTGTTGAAAACGCGATTCCAATAAAACATATTCTTACAATTTAAAAACTTAAATCAATATTTGATATTTTTTTAAACGAATCAAATTCTATTTGATTTATTCTTTGCTGTAAGGTGCTGTTACACTGAGTATTATAATTTTTATTTTAAAAATATCACAAATAATTTACGTGCTTTAGAAATGTTACTTTGGTTACAGTTTCATGTAACAAATACGACTCAATATAACCATTATTTATAGCACAAAACTGACAAAAGTCATAAAAGCAGACACCTTTCTAATATAATTTTAACTCAATAAATTACATTACAAATCATTGAATTTTAAACAATTATATTATGAAAAGGTTACCCATTTACATGATTGCGCTGTTAATTTCTACCACCGCAATTTTAAGCAGTTTTACAAATTTAAAGGAAGCTGCCAATAAAACTTCCATACCTCCAAATGAGGTAGAAACTTTACTAAACTATCTGGAGGAAAATGACACTTATATAAACACGGACTTACAACTTTTGATCCCTGCAGATGAAGTTAAAAAAAATCTTAAAAACCCTAAATATCATTTAATTGATATCAGAAGCTATACCTGGTTTGAGTATGGACATATAAAGGTTGCAAATAATGTCAAATCCGTTGATTTATTAAATTATTTTGAAACAAAAATTAATCCAAGTGATTTTGATAAGATTATTTTGATCTGTTACTCCGGTCAGTCCGCGTCCTATTTCGCAAGTTTGTTAAGATTAGCAGGGTATGACAATACATATAGTATGAAATGGGGAATGAGCTCCTGGAGAGTAGATTTTGCCGAGAATACCTGGCAGAAAAACACAAAGAACAAATTTGCGGATAAACTGGAAACAAAGGCTAATTCTAAAGCGGATCAAGGAATACTTCCTGTTTTAAATACAGGTAAAACAGATGCAAAACAAATTCTAAGAGCTAGATTGGAAAAAGCATTTGCTACACCATATAGTGACTATATAGTAAAAGCCACCGACGTATTTGAAAATCTAAGCCAATACTACGTAGTAAACTATTGGGATAATGACAAGTATACCAATGGTCACATACCCGGAGCTGTACAATATACACCACATGCTTCCATGTCATCCTCTGCAGATCTGTTAACACTTCCTACAGACAAAAAAATAGTTCTTTACGGATCTACAGGACAAAATACCGCCTATGTAGTTGCCTACCTGAATATACTGGGTTATGACATTGGAAACCTAGGCTATGGCGCCAATAGCTTTATGCATAAGATATTAAAAGAAAAAAAATGGGACGCCTTTGGTACTAAAGAAATTAATATGTACCCGGTTGTAGAATAACGAAAATAATTAAACAATAAATAAACATTAAAATTGAAATCATGAAAAAATTAAAGTATTTATTAATAGGATTTTTATTAGTACCAGCAATATTCCTAAGTTCCTGTGATCGGGGAGAAGATCTCAATCCGGAAAATCCAATAGCAACACCTGCATTTACATTAATGAAAGATTATATGATTGAAAATGAGTTGGATATCAACAATATTCTATCTGGTCCAGGTGGTACAATCAAGTTTGTAACAGGTGCGCCCAAGGAGGCAGATCTAGCCGCATTTTTAGCTAAATATTATATACTCGATATTAGGAGTGGCGATGCTTTCTCAGCCGGCCATATTGAAGGAGCAAAGAATATTGCTTTTAAAGATATATTAACAGAGGCAGCAAGTGCTGGAAAACAAATTTTAGTGGTGTGCTATAGCGGGCAAACAGCTTGCTATGCAACCTCTCTCTTGCGTTTATATGGCTATGATAATGCACAGGCATTAAAATGGGGTATGTCGGGATGGAATCCGGACACTGCCGGATCATGGAATAGCAATATAGGTGATCCTGCCGTTGGTAGTGTAAACTGGACTTACTCAAGTCCACCTTCCAACAATGTGAACAATGATCCTACTATTCAAAGTATTTCACAGGATGGAGGCGAAATTCTACAACAAAGAGTAGAAGAGGTTGTTGCCAATGGTTTTAAAACAGCTTCCAATACAGATGTACTGGCATCTCCAGGTAATTATTTTGTAAACAATTATTTTTCTGAGACCGATTACTCTGGTTTTGGACATATTTCAAATGCCTTTCGTATCAAGGAGGATCTATTGCTTGCAACTGATGGTTACAGAGCGCTCGATTCTGACGCATCTGCACAAATGGTTTCCTATTGTTATACCGGACAAACATCGGCAGTTCTAACCGCTTGGTTACAAGTTCTGGGCTATGATGCATATAGTTTAACATTTGGAATGAACGGTATGTACCATTCCAATAGTGCATGGACAACAAATCAATGGGGAGTAGGTTCTTCTGTTCCTAAAAATCTACCTCTAGTTCACTAGACCAACTTAAAATCATATAAAATGAAAAATAAAATATTATTTTTATTTGCTTTTGTACTTATGTTTCAAGCAAATAACACGTTTTCTCAGGGCTGTGAAACTGCGGACCCACAACGGATAACGATTCCATAAATGCGCCTAAAATAATAATCTGTGGCTATCTACAGCCAGAATACCATTATACCTTCTCCGATCCTGCTGAAAGCACTTTTGGATTCAGAAGGGCCGAGTTGGGGTTAGAGGAAAACTATTTAAGGATTTTACCTACTACTTTATGCTGGAAGCCAGTCCATTCATTGGAGGTGTAGGAAGTGCTTATTTGATGGATGCCTTTGTTGCCTGGGAAAAGTATAATTGGGCAAGAATTGCTGTTGGATCCTTCAAACAACCATTTGGCAGGGAAGTTGTTACGGCTTGTTTTGCACTAACAACAATTGACAGAGCAATAGTTTCGGATCAACTGGTATCTCCTCAGAGGGATTATGGCCTCATGGTACTAGGTGGTAATAAGTATACAAAATTTACCTATGCCGCAGCTCTTATGAACGGTAGAGGGTTAAATGCTGTTGATAATAATAACAAAAAGGATATTGTTGCAAGAGCGACCTATAAAATCGCAGATTTTATATCTATTGGAGCTAGTTTTAGATATGGATATCCAAATTATGACCAACCTCCTACTCCCGATTTTGTAAATACGAGAACAACGGTTGGTGGCGATATTTTACTTACGTTCAATAATTTACATATTCAAGGTGAATACATTTATGACGAAGGGGATTATAATCGCGCAGCAGGTGGAGGTTGTGGCGCCGAACCAATGTTATTGGGTCCAAGAAGAGATGGCGCCTATGGTATGATTTGGTACGATACAAAATTGAATCTTCAACCTGTTTTCAAATATGAGTACTTTGATCAGGATCTAGATATAAAAGATATCGGATATCAGGAAAGAATGACTCTTGGACTAAATTACTTTTTTAATGAAAAAGTTAGACTACAGTTGAATTATCAGGCGAACATAGAAACATTTATCAATATTGACAATGATAAGTTCATAGCACAAATTCAATATAAATTTTAAAAATATATTTCTATTTATTAGAATTTGTTTGTTTAGATAAAAACTCCTTAACTTAAGTTAGGGAGTTTTTTTTGGTACTTATTTACTACATTTGCATTTATTTTCAAGAAACATAAGGGTGAATACACAAGAAACAATATTAAGGGAGAAATTAAGCGATTATTATACTGGCATTTTTGAAGAAGAACTCATCGATGAAATTGTGAAAGTTGGCTTTATTGATAAGATTAAAAGTGGCAATAAACTGATCGATATTGGAGAAGACATGACCCACATACCATTGATTTTAAGTGGTGTAGTTAAAATTATACGTAAAGAGAAGGATGGGGATGAACTTGTGCTTTACTTTTTGGAAAGAGGAGATACCTGTGCTATCTCCTTTGTAAATTGTATCAATAGGAAAAAAAGTATTTTTAAAGGAGTTGTTGAAACAGACACGGAGGCCATTTTTTTACCTGTTGAAAATATTGATGATTGGCTTGTTAGATTTAAATCCTGGCGCTTTTTTATAATTGACAGCTACCATTTTAGATTGATTGAGATGGTGGAATCAATTGACAGCCTAGCATTCATGAACATGAATCAAAGAGTATTTAAATATCTTACAGATAAAGCCAAGATTAACAATTCTATTGACCTCACAATTACACATCAGGAAATTGCCAATGACCTTAATACCTCCAGAGTTGTGGTTACCAGGTTATTGAAACAATTACATGAAGATAGTAAAATCTATTCTACCCGAAATAAGATCAAAGTTTTAGACTTTTAAAACTTTCTTAGTTTTCATAAATTAGCACTATTATTTGATCTTTTAGTCTAAATAAAAACAATAGTTCAATAAGAGTTGAGACCTCTCAGGTTTTAAAAACCTGAGAGGTCTCAGTTTAAAAAATGTATTAATTGTAACAAATTCACAATGAAATCCAATCCTTATATTTTACTTCTATTCTATTGCTTTACTTATTTGACTTGGTCCCAAGCAACCAATAACTACACCATCTCATTTGAAAATGCCGAACACCATGAGGCTTTTATAAGTGCCGAATTTACAGATCTGGAAAGTAACATTCTAGAATTACGAATGAGCAGGACTTCTCCGGGCAGATATGCCTTGCATGAGTTTGCAAAGAACGTGTACGAAGTAAAAGCATATAACAGCAAGGGGGTTTTATTACCAATCGCAAGACCAAATCCACACCAATGGAATATTTCTAATCATGACGGTACAGTTAAATTGACTTATGCTTTATTTGCTAACAGAGGTGACGGAACCTATTCACAGATAGATCTAACGCACGCACATTTAAATATTCCAGCAACTTTTATCTACGCAAAAGGGCATGAAGAAAGAGCAATTAACATAACATTTCAACCTAGAAAAGATTTGAATTGGAAAATTGCAACACAATTAGAACATATTGAGGATTATACCTATTCTGCTCCAAATTTGAATTATTTTATGGATAGTCCTGTGGAAATTAGTGATCATTCTATTCGAACTTTTGACATTTCCGAAAAAGGTAAAACCAGTAAAATTAAATTTGTATTACATTCAAAGGACGCCGGGAATCTGTTTGATGCTTATTTTGAAAAGGTTAAAAAAATAGTGAAACAAGAAAAAACGATCTTTGGCGAACTACCGTTATTTGATTACGGCACCTACACTTTCTTAGCCTGTTACCTTCCAAATGTTTCAGGTGATGGAATGGAACATAGAAACTCAACCATTTTAACCAGTACACTAAGTTTGGCCCAAGGAGGAATGAAGCGAAACATTGGTACAGTTTCCCATGAATTTTTCCATACATGGAATGTAGAACGCATAAGACCAAAATCATTGGAGCCATTTGACTTTGAAGAGGCAAATATGTCCGGAGAATTGTGGTTTGCAGAAGGGTTTACCTCTTATTATACCAACTTGGTGTTATGCAGGGCAGGACTTATTAATCAAAGGGAATATATTGGTGGTTTGGCTAGCGGCCTGAATGCCGTGTGGAATTCACCTGGAAGGAACTTTTTCAACCCTGTTGAAATGAGTTATCAAGCCCCTTTTTTTGATGCGGCGCAATCAATAGATCCTGTTAACAGAGAGAATACTTTTATATCTTATTACACTTATGGTAAAGTGCTCGGATTGGCCTTAGACCTATCTCTAAGAAATTTAAAAGATGACAAAAATTTAGATGGCTATATGAAAATGGTCTGGCAAACTTTTGGAAAATACGAAAAACCATATAGAATTGCTGATCTTCAAGAGGTATTAAAAAAATATGCCGGAAAAGAATTCAGTGAGAATTTTTTTTTAAAATATATCTATAATAGTAAAATGCCTGAATACAATACCTTATTTGCTTCTGTCGGTGTGAGCCTTGAACAAAACGATCTTAAAAATATTTTTTTCGGAGCAGAATTGATCAAGAACAGGAATCAATGGGTTGTAGGTTCAAATCCAATTAAAGGAGCATCTGCCTATAATGCCGGTCTAAATATAGGGGATATTATCATTGCTATTAATGATACACTTCTTCCTCAAGATATGAATAAAGCCAAATACTTTGAACAATTCAAACCTGATCAAAAAGTTAAGGTTATTTATATAAGAAACAAGGAGCAAATAGAAACCCATTTAACGTTTACAGCCAATAAGTCCTTCACCACAACCATGACAGATACAAAGAATAAAAAAATTATTAAAAAAAGAAATTCTTGGTTAACCAATTAATTACTCATCAGATGACTTGGAGTCATCCGATGAGTATGTTAGAGTTACCCGGTGAGTAAGATTATTTCAACATTTCGATATATTCCATCTCGGAGATGAGTGGAATTTGAAGCGTTTCGGCTTTAGTTCGTTTACTTGGTCCCATGTTCTCACCTGCAATAATATAACTTGTTTTTGATATAGAACTCGATACCTTACCACCATTATCTTCTATGGATTTCTTCAATTCGTTCCTACTCATTATTGCAAAAACTCCAGAGACCACAAATACTTTTCCCTGCAATTTATTGGTCTGATTCTCTTGCGACTCAGCCGATACCTCCAATTGAATACCATAATTTTTCAAACGATCTATCAACTGAATATTTCCAAGATCATTTGAAAAGTCCACTATACTTTCAGCAATCCTGTCACCTATTTCGTCAACATTTGTCAGATCTTCAAAACTTGCATTCATAATTCGATCCATAGACTTATAATGTCTTGCCAATTTTTTTGCTACAGTTTCTCCTACAAATCTTATACCCAGGGCAAACAAGACTTTTTCAAAAGGGATCTTTTTTGATTTTGCTATTCCGGCAATCATATTTTTTGCCGATTTTTCTGCCATTCTTTCCAGGGGAATAATCTGCTCCTCCCTCAAGTCATAAAGATCGGCATAATTATAAATTAATTTTTCTTTAAATAATAGGTCCACTGTTTCTGCGCCAAGTCCATCAATATCCATGGCTTTCCTACTAATATAGTGTTGAATTCTGCCCGTGATCTGTGTTGGGCAACCAAATTCATTAGGGCAATAATGCTTGGCATCACCTTCCTTTCTCACCAATGGGGTGTTACAATCCGGGCAATGTATAATATATTTAGTAGGTACAGAATGCTTAGGCCTTTTACTCAGATCGACGCGAACAACTTTTGGAATTATTTCCCCTCCTTTTTCAACAAAAACGGTATCTTCAATCCGAATATCAAATTTTTCTATTTGATCTGCATTGTGTAAAGAAGCTCTTTTAACTATAGTTCCCGCTAATAAAACCGGTTCTAGATTTGCCACCGGCGTTATCGCCCCAGTACGTCCAACTTGATAGGTTATTTTATTTAAAACCGTACTTTCCTGTTCTGCTTTAAACTTATAAGCAATAGCCCAACGTGGTGATTTTGCCGTATAGCCTAATTCATCTTGTTGATGTAAATTATTTACTTTTACTACTACCCCATCAGTTACATACGGCAGCTCATGCCTAGCCTTATCCCAATGATCAATAAAAGAGTTAACTTCCTCTAAATTTTCACAAACCTGTATTGCTTCAGGAATTTTAAACCCTACCTCACGTGCCTTGGTTAAAGATTCAAAATGAGATCCAAATGGTAACCTCTCTGCAACAATATGATACAACAAACAATCCAAAGGTCGTTTAGCTACCTCGGCACTATCTTGTAATTTTAAACTACCACTTGCTGTGTTTCGTGGGTTTCTGTAGGGATCCTCTCCTGCCTCAACCCTTTCCTCATTCATTTTATTAAATCCATCTAAGGGCAAGATAATTTCTCCTCTAATTTCAAAGGCATCGAAAAATAAATCCGACAAAACCAAGGGTATCGATTTGATCGTTTTTATATTGGTGGTTACATCATCGCCTTGAAATCCATCTCCTCTTGTTTCGGCCCTTACTAATTTTCCCTGTTCATAGTTAAGATTGATAGATGCACCATCGTATTTTAATTCACACGTAAACTCAATGTGCTCTATACCTAATATTTTTCGCAAGCGTTTTTCCCAATCTTGCAAGTCTTCCATGGAGTAGGAATTATCTAAAGAATACATTCGGCTCTTGTGAGTAACGGTTTCAAAGCTTTTTGTGACCTCTCCTCCTACTCTCTGTGTTGGTGAATGTGGATCAAAATATTGCGGATTTTCGTCTTCTAGTTTTTGTAATTCCTTTAATAAGATATCAAAGTCATAGTCAGAAATTGTAGCATTATCCAGCACATAATAATTGTAATTGTGTTCCCTTAATTCCTGACGAAGCTGTTCAATTTTTTTTTCTATATCTGCACTCATGTGTATTCAAAATTCTTGGTTAAAAATACGGATTAATAATTTACAAGATATAGTATTAACCAGAATTAAAATTTTATGAATTCAAGTGATAACTGAATAAATGGGCTATATTTTTGGTATTTTTAAGGTTTAACTAAACTTCATTCCATGAAAAATATTTTTAATGCTGAAGTAACCCAAGAAATTATAGAAAGGATCAATGCCTTAAATACTGATTCATTAGCGATTTGGGGAAAGATGAACGTATCGCAAATGCTGGCACATTGCAATGTAACCTATGACATGATATTTGATGGCAAATACAAAAAAGTATCGGGTTTTAAAAAATTGATTATTAAAACATTTATTAAACCCATCGTTCTTGCGGATAAGCCCTTTAAAAAAAATAGCCCAACGTCAGGTTATTACAGAATGCGTGGGGACAAAGATTTTGATGTGGAAAAAAAACGACTCTTAGATTACCTGGTTGAAACACAACAACTTGGTGCTGAATATTTCGAAGGTAAAGAATCCGTGAGTTTTGGAAAGCTTAGCAGTAAAGAATGGAATACCATTTTTTATAAGCATCTCAACCATCATCTAAATCAGTTTGGCGTTTGATTTTAAAACTTGAATTCATTTTTTATGATATTATTTCCATTATATTATTCATAAAACTTTTATCAAAACGATATTTTGTTTGTTTAAATATCAAGAATGCAGTAACTTTACATATCCATACATTATGTAACATAAGTTACTGAAAATAGTGACTTTAGTCACATAAATATGATTTAAATCACATTTTAAAAATCATTAATCCTTTAATTTTGCGGTATAAAATCTAACTAAAATAATAAATATATTATGAAGAAATTATTGATACTCGGTGCAGGTACGGCAGGAACAATGATGTTGAACAAATTGCACAAAGAATTAGATAAAGAAGAATGGGAAATAACCATTGTAGATCAGTTCAAAACGCATTATTACCAACCTGGTTTTTTATTTATTCCTTTTGGAATTTATAATAAACGAGATGTTACAAAACCTAAATATGACTTTTTCCCTCCGGGAGTAAACGTGATTTTTAGTCCGATCGATAAAATTGTAGGTAAAGAAAATAAAGTTCTTCTCGAGGGAGGGAAGGTTTTAAATTACGATTTTCTAATTATTGCTACCGGAACCGAAACACGACCATCCGAAACTCCGGGATTAAAAGATAAATTATGGTATAAAGATATTTTTGACTTTTATACAGTTGAAGGAGCTGTGGCATTACACAAAAAATTCAAAGATTGGGAAGGTGGTAAATTAGTAATGTGTATTCCTGAATTACCATACAAATGTCCGGTTGCACCGATTGAATTTGTTTGTTTGGCTGAGGCTTATTTTGCTGGAAGAGGCATGAGAGATAAAGTTGATATTAGCTATGTAACTTTGATGTCTGGAGCATTTACCAAACCGGTTGCCTCAAAAATGTTAGGAGATCTTTTGGAAGAGAAAAATATAAAAGTTGTTCCTGATTTTTATTTGGAGCATGTAGATAATGAAAATAAAAAAATTGTTTCGTTCGACGAACAAGAAATTGATTTTGATATTTTAACTATTGTTCCGGTTAATATGGGGAGCGATATGATCGAAAGAAGTGGTTTGGGAGATGATATGAACTATGTTAAAACAGACAAGCACACGTTGCAATCAGAAGCTTTTGAAAATATTTTTGTAATTGGAGATGCTGCAAATATACCAACCTCAAAAGCAGGTTCTGTTGCTCATTTTGCTGCGGATATTTTAATGGAAAATCTATTAGCGGCTATGGAAGGAAGAAAATTATCTGCTTCATTTGATGGACATGCAAATTGTTATATCGAAACAGGATATGGAAAAGGAGCTTTGATCGATTTTAATTATGAAACGGAACCTTTGCCAGGGACATTTCCATTACCGGGAATTGGCCCGTTTGGTTTATTGAAAAATACGAAAATGAATCATTACGGTAAAATTTTATTTAGATGGATCTATTGGCATATATTATTAAAAGGAAAAGAATTGCCAATTGAAGCAGATATGTCAATGGCTGGGAAAAAACGAGTGACCTCTTAATTTGCAAGCAATGGAAGACAAAAATATACAATCGCAAATTGATGCGCTCGACAAAAAATTGGATTTAATTCTTGGTTATGTACACCAACAAAAATTAAATTCAAATGTAGTTGAGGATCTGGTTAGCGACTTAACGATCATAGGAAAGGATGCCTATGACTCGACAGTGGAAGAACTTGATAAGAGACAAGTAGAACTCGATCCGTCGGAACTTACCGGATTAGCAGTTTCCTTTTTAAGAAATATTGGTAACATCAAACTCGTGATGGATACGCTGGAAATGGCAGTTGACCTAAGTAAAGAGGTAGGACCTATTGCCAATGAAGTGATCATTGATTTTACCAAACAAATGAATACTTTTGAGCAAAAAGGTTACTTTGCATTCTTTAAAGAAGTAGGCCCAATAATGGACAATATTGTTGCGGGTTTCTCACCTCAAGACCTTAGGGAATTGGCAAATAGTATTGTATCTATTCTATCCATAATAAAAGATATGACACAACCTGAAGTTCTGGGAACTATGCATAATGCTGTTAAAGCATTTAATAGTATGGAAACCGAAAGTGTTCCGTCATACTCTATATGGAGAGTAATGAAAGAAATGAATAGCCCTGAAATGAAAAAAGCACTTGGCTACGGCATCACTTTTATGAAAAATGTTTCAAAAGACGTAACGATAAAAGAAAAAAATTAAATAACTAAATAAATACGATAATTATGGCAGTACAAACAATCGCAGGAGTAGAAGTAAACGTTTCAGATGATGGATATCTTGAAGATATGGACCAATGGAACGATGATATAGCAAACGAAATTGCAAAAGATGTAAATATTGAATTGACCGATAAACATTTTGAAGTACTCAATTATTTACGTGAAAAAACAACAGCAGGTGAAGCTTTGACAATTAGAGGAGTTGGTAAATCAGGAATTGTGGATATTAAAGGATTGTACAAGTTATTCCCAAAAGGGCCTTTAAAATTCTCATCAAAAATAGCCGGAATACCAAAGCCTACAAGTTGTATATAGTTGATCTTAATATAATAATTAAATATTTAAAATATGGGTTCAGAAGAAAAAAAACCTTTAGAAAAGGTATGCATGATATGTGCTAAGGGATCGTTAGAAGATGTTTACGCTACCTTGGTTATGGCCAACGGAGCAGTGATGGAAGGAATAGAAACAAAAGTATTTTTTACTTTTTTTGGATTGGATGGAATCACCAAAAAAACTATGTTGAGCCTCCATACTGCAACAACAGGAAATCCTGCCATGCGTATGCCTGGTGGACTGCCATTTCCTACTATGCTGGGTGGATTACCGGGCGTGGAAGCTGGTGTTTCAAAGATGATGCGAAAACAGATGGAAGAATTGGATATGCCTCCGGTAGACGAATTTTTAGAAATGATCACTGCAGGTGGTGGCGAAATATTTGCGTGCAAACTGGCAGTTGACATGTTTAAATTGGAAAAAGAAGATCTGCATGAAGAAGTAGATTCAATTATTACCATAGGTGAATTTTATGAAATGTGCGACGGCGACAGAACACAGATTATTTTCACCTAATCAAAACATTTAGATTAGTTAAAAAAGCCAGAATTAAAGTTCTGGCTTTTTTATTTTTCCTTATATCTCTGCACTGTCTGAGTAAAACAGAATTAATGAGTATAATCCTCTAATTTCTGCAACTTTAAGTTTTCTTTTAATCTCCGTATCGCTTCACTTCTCTATCATAAAAAATACTAGCCTGATCGATCAGATCAGCAACTTCATTGGCCAGTTCTACTTCATCTCCTTGAATATCATCCAACCATTCTATCTCATCATTCACCAGATTAATAATAAACTGTGGATACTCGGTATGAATTATAAAAATATCCTCCGGGAAATCGGTGTTGTCTCCTAGTAAAAATTTTGGTAAAGCCATTTTTAACAGTATAAAATTAAAAGGTAAAAGTAATAAGAAATGGTGAGAATTGGCAGGGATGAGAAAAAAGGTTACGCCTCATACTTTACATTACAGTTGTGCCACTCATTTATTAGGATTTGGTTTTGGTCTGCTATATACAGGAATTATTGGGTCATTCGAGTCCAGAAACCACCATGCTTTATACACATGTTACGAAGAAGAGTTTGATGCAGATAGAGAGTCCGTTGGA
>PVMK01188491.1_pt1 | contig 21238 bp, 18 predicted proteins | sample 1853481 | NCBI WGS metagenome assembly PVMK01 (sample SAMN08533507, study PRJNA380276) | Marine sediment metagenome, whole genome shotgun sequencing project.
ATCCTCGTCCAGGGACTTCTTGATTTCCCGGGCGGTGATGTCGAAAGCCTCATCCCAGCTGATCGGCTCCCACATGGGGTCGATACCGCAGCCCCGCTCCGGATTGGTGCGTCGCATGGGTTGCTTGAATCGATTCGGGTCGTAGTGCCGCATAATGGCGGCGTTGCCCTTGGGGCAGAGTTTGCCATTATTGGAGGGGTTGGTGCGGTTGCCTTCAATCTTGTTGATCACGCCATCATCGGTGACGTGGATCAAATTGCCGCAGGAGTGCAGGCACATCTTGCAACTGGATGCTACCCAGCGGCCGCTTTTGAGTGAGTTGGCGGTGGGTTCCTGCTTTTTATCTGGAGTTGCCATTGTTTGCCCTCGTTATATTACGGGTTTTATTAAGGCCAATTTCTTATATAGTGAATTTACAGTAAAAATGCATGTTAATTTATATATCAAATTTTGGCGCATGTACAGAGTGAACTGATCTGTATTGCGTTGTTAGTCAAGATCTAGTACGTGATCCTCCAAACTATTTGCTTAATTGGGCTCTTGTGTTGTGGATTGGTAGGCCGAATGAATTCGCCCTGGGGGGCAGGTGCCCGTGTTATTGGGGGGAAGAGGCTCTTTATTATGGTTGCCGGATGACAAAAACCCGGCAGTTGCCTGTCGGGTTTGGGTAAAGATCATGCCTCTGTACGTGCGTTGGGCTGGAAATTCTTCCTCGTGGAGAAATTCAGCAGTCGATTTACGCTGGCCGTATCAGAAACTGCGCCGCAAGCCGATACTGTAAAAACGCGGGGCGCGATAAGAGACTTCGTTACAACCACACAGGGTCGCCAGATCGAAACCCTGGATACCCGCGCGCTCGTCTGTAATATTGCGCCCGGCTAGCGTCGCCAGCCATTTCTGGTCACTGCTTTCCCAACTGATCTGGGCGTTGACCAGGGTATAGTCGTCGAACTGGTCCGCTTTAAAATTGCGCAGGTTGTAATAAAATTTATCCGAGTAACTTACATCTGACTGCACGGCCAGCGTTCCCCCAAATGCCGACCAGGCATATCGGGCCATAGCCGCCGCCTGCAGTTCGGGCGCATAGGTGGGGTCCACGTCCTCGGGAGGCAGTGGCGAACCGACGCGCAGGGGTATGTCTTCTACGGTGGCATCGAACCAGGCGACATTGAACATCAGGTCCAGGCCATCCAGCGGCGAGGTTTGCAATTCCAACTCGGCGCCATAGGTTTCGGCGTCGGCGTTAAACACGACGCCGCCCACGTCAACGAACAGAAAGGCCTGGTAATCCTCATAGTCGTAGTAAAACACGGAGCCGTTAAGACGGGTGCTGCCGTCGCCCAGGGTGAGCTTGAAACCGCCCTCATAGGAGGTCAGCTTCTCCTCGTCATAGGGCAGGGCAGCTTCGCCAGTGGCGAAGAAGGTGCCCAACAACGGCGCGTTAAAGCTGCCGGCCTTCACACCGCGGTTGATACCCACATACCACAGCGAGTCGTCGTTGGGGCGCCAGTCCAGTTGCACTTTGCCGGCCCAGAGTGTGTCCGAGGTGTCGTCGTCAAAGTGAATAACAGGCTGGCCCTCAAGAAAACCACCCTTATTGAAGGAGTCGTTGCCAAAAGATTGGAATATGCCAATGCCCAGTTTGAAGTCTTTTTCTTCCTGAATGACCCGGCCCCCCACGGTAAAGCTCAGGGTATCGTTGATATCATAATCAACCTGCCCGAACAGGCTGTATGAGTTGGTTTCCAATTCGGCTTTCACGCCGATATCAATAGGTATACCTCCTGACGCGATGATGCTGTTTTCTGGTGCTTTCAGGCCATTGTCCGAATCGGTATCTATATAGAGGTAGTACAAACCGCCTATCCAGCGCATGCGGTCGGTCTCGCCATTGATGCGTAACTCCTGGCTAAAAGTATCGGCATTGACGCCCGCGTAATTCGCCAGTTGATTGACCGGCGCCGCATCGACATCGATAAACAGCGACTTGTCAAAAGATTTGTAATCCGTTATGGAAGTGAACTGATAGCCGCCCATATCCCAATCCACGCGGGCCATGAGGCCGCCACTCTCCGTGTCACCGTTGCTGTCAATAGCGAAATCGCCGGAGAAAGTGAAATCATCACCGTCGGGGTCGCGATAACCGAAAAAGTCCCCTCCCGGCGTCAGCCGGCCAGGCAAGCCGATGCCGCCGCCCGGGATTAGTACGCTGCCGTCAAAGACGTTACCGCCACCGTCCTCGTCTCCGGCGATGCTCAAGCGGGTTTCGTCACGGGGTGTATCGATAACATTGACAATTTCCCCGTCTTCGACAATAGCGATGGTGGACTTGGACTGGTAAGGGCCGGTAGCCACTTCCGTGTCGGCGTAATTCGCGGACAGGGTGATTTCCAGGGTATCGCTGGGCCTGATTGCCAGTATGGCCCTACCGGCGAAAGTCTCGTCATCCCCCAGGTCCTTCCCGGCATCCGAGCCGGGTGGTGTGCCACCGGGCCAGTCCGTTGCAACCCCTTGGGGGTAACGGTTTTCCAGATAGGAGTCCTGATTGTTGTAGCGAATCGCCAGGCGGCCGGCCATCTTGTCGCCAAGGGGGCCGGTGACCGCCGCTTCCACGGTGTAGCGATTGGCGTCATTATCCACATCGAACTGGCCCGCTGTTAAATCCACATAGCCGCCGGCCTGTTCGAAATCAGGCTTGTTGGAAATGTAGTTCACCAGGCCGCCAGTCGCGTTCCTGCCGAACAGGGTACCCTGTGGCCCCTTGAGGATCTCCACACGCTCGAGATCGAACACGGCAAAGGTCTGGCCCTGGGCTATGGCTATATAGCCCTCGTCCAGGTAAACGGCGTTGGGTGCTTCGATGATATCGTTGAAATCGTTCTGGGTCACGCCACGAATGGAAAACTGGGTATTCTGGCCGGCCAGGTTGCCGCTGATATGTACCCCCGGTGTGAATGTGGCAATATCAAAACTCTCCTGCACCCCCATGGCATTCATCTGCGCGCCGGTGAACGCGGTGATGGCTATGGGCACATCCTGCAGGTTTTGCTCGCGCTTTTGCGCGGTCACTACAATTTCTTCGAGCATACTATTCGACTGTGCCAGGGCAGCAGGCGATACGCCAATTGCTCCGGTTATCGCTAAAGTAAGCAGGGACTTGTTATTAAGCGGGTTATTCATGCGGTGTACTCCACGGCGGATTTGACAGATTTTTTTATATTTCCGATGCGTATAGTCTCGCAATGTCGGGACGATGCGAAAGCGTATTAGTGTACTGAAACTGCACTAGTAATTGACTGACAGCGCAGTTAAAGTGATATTTGGTCTGCCATCAGCACCCGGGGCTCCGGTGTATCTTCCAGGCCCCAGCCACCCATCAGGTAGTGGTGTACGATACGGATGGCCATCTGGCCCACATGCCCCTCAAAACCCTCCAGGTCGCCAAAGCGCTCACCCAACTGACCTATGCAGTAACCCTTCATGGGTTCATACGCCCATATCGGTACAAAGTTAACAAAGGCAAGCTGGCATTCCGTCATAAGGGCTTCGATGAAGTCCACACCCCGTTCGAAGCCGACGCGATCGGTCATCTCGTAGCGACCCGGGACAAAACGATCCCAATCCAGATCCAGGAATCCACGCATGTACTCAATCAGGTTGCAGAAATGATAATCCGGCATGAATCCGTATTTGGCATTGGCCAGTATGGTGTCCGAGGAGAAAAATGTTTTTTCCTCAGCAAAGTACGCAGCCAGGTTACCCGAACCGTGGGTTGGCCCCGGATTTAGCAACACCAGGTCAACCCCGTCGATGGTCAGCTCGTTGCGCTCGCCGGTCAGTACCCGGGTCGGCTGCGTCTGCCCCTGGGCACCGCGCAGTTTGATCACCTTGGCGCACATTTCGTCGGCGATGACGTCCGCGTCAGGTGCCAGGTCGGCGGCAAAGCCAGCGTGGTCCAGGTGATCGTGGCTGTAGATGATGGTGCCGATGGGTTTGCCCGGTACCGCATTGGCAATCGCCTTGCCGTAGGCGCGTGCACGACCGGGTGTACCAAAAGTATCAAAGGCGATGACACTGTTATCGCCTTCCAGAAATATCGTGCGTACTTGCCCATCGGACACTGTAAATAGTCGTTCGGACAGTTTTTCTGTGACCATATCCGGTTCGACTGCGAGGTAGGCCTGGGCACCCCTCAAGGGTGAATAATCCGCGATTCTCTGCCATTGTCATTACTCCTACAGTGGGGGTCACGTTGGGTGCGAGGTTGCCTTCGATGCCCCAGCCGCCGGTCAGGTAATCCTGCATGTAACGGGACAGGTTCATCGCGGCGTATTCGTGATAGCGAAATTCATCGCCGTACAGTGGCCCGAGCTTTTCATCGGTGTAGGTGTTCAGCCCATCCCAGTCGTGGGGGTCGATGCCATCGATAATGGCCTGCTGGCCAAAGTCGAACATACGTTCCCAGAAGTCCAGAATCTGGATAAAGCGCGGGCGTGTGACAGGCCAGAAATGACCCGGTATAAACAAGTCCCAGTCCAGGCTCAAAAAGCGTTTCATCACCGGCACGTAGTGCGTAGGTGCCAGTCCATCAACGTAGTGTAGCCAACACCGTCCGCCACCGTGTCCACCATGAACAGTGTTTTACTCTGGGGAAACCAGGCGGCGATATTGCCATCCCCGTGGGTTGGGCCCGGGTAGATCAATCTCGAAGTAACAACCGTCAATGTCGTAGGAGGTCCGCTCATTTGAAAACGTTTCATGAGCGGCGAGTTGGCCGCTGGACTGCCGGCCGACAATGACCTGATTGGCGTAATCGTGGGAAATGATTTTCGCATCCGGCGCCAGGTCGGCGGCATAACCGGTGTGGTCCAGGTGTTCGTGGGAATAGATTACGGTATGTATCGGTTTTTTCGGGAAGACCCGGCCGATGGCCTGCTGGTAGGCGCGCGCGGTGCCCGGCGTGCCAAAGGTATCGAAGGCGATGCAGCCCTTGTTTCCCTCAAGGAAAATAGTGCGGTAAATGCCCTCGCTGGCGGTCCAGATATTGTCGCGCACCGGCTGGTAACAAATGTCGCGGTAAGCGCCCTGATAGGCAGGTCTCCGCCTATGGTAAATATGCCGCAGTGCTCTGCGCAGCTGTGTTCGCCCTGGCTCATTATGCTCTCCCGATCATGTTTTCTCATTGCCTACGATATGTCCAGTACCCTCTAAAGTCTTGATTGAAAAGGGCATTAAGCATTGACTCATGATGCCCGGTGCGCAAATTGTAGCTGGTCAAGGCTGTATACACTCACGCGGTGCGCGATTCATGCTCCACGGTGGAGCGCGTCCACCGCCATGCAGCAATTCAAAATATCGCCGTGGCGAGTTGAAAGTATCGCCGACAATGACACCTTCTCCGGCCAGGGCATCCTGCACCGCTGCAGAGATCGTGTGCAGGGGCGCGCCGCCACCTTCACCGCAACCCTTGGCGCCATTGTAGGAAAATGGCGAAGGGCTCTCCTGGCTGGCGCACTTCAGGTCCGGCATGTTCATGGCGGTGATCGGCGTGTAATCCGAGAATGAACTGGTCATCAGGTTGCCGGAATCATCGTACAGATATTGCTCCATGAGTGCGGCGCCCAGGCCGTGGGCGGTGGCGCCGTGAACCTGGCCTTCGACGATTTTTGGATTGATCTGCACACCGCAATCGTCTACCACCACGTAATCCAGAATCCTGGGCTGGTAAGTACTCTTGTCTATCTCGACCACCGCGATGTGGACCTGGGCGGCATAGGTCAGGGTCAGGTTGCCGTATTTCTTCTCGAGATCCGGCACTTCGAACTTGGGCCGGAACAGGTGGCGTACGTTCAGGGTGACATCGTCCAACGAGTCCGGCAGACCGGCATTATTGGTATTAATGATATTGGACAGGTACATAAAGGGGATGACCTTGTCGGTGCCGGGCACGCTCAACTGGGCGCCCATGTCCCCGACGCCAAACTCCAGTTCGTCCTCAGATGCCTGTAGCGCAAAGGCGCCCACCTGCAGGAGTTCCTTTTTCAGCTTCACCGCCGCCCCGTGCACTGCGCTCAGGCCGGTAACGGCAAACTGGCTGGCATAGGTGCCGGAGTGGCCGCTGTAGGTGTTGCGGGCCGTATCGGTGCCCGCCCGCACGTGCACCAGGTCGGGACCCACGCCCAGTACATCCGCCACCACCTGGGCGGTGGCGGTTTCATGCCCCTGGCCGGAGGGAACCGTACCCAGGGCGGCGACGATGGAACCGTCGAGATCGACCTTCAGGTTGCATACCTCGGAATTGCCGGAGAAAGGCGCATCCGGGTTGACGATCTGCGCCTGGCCGAAATTATTGGTGCCGGAGTCCAGGGTAGAGCCAATGCCGATACCCAACCAGCGGCCCTCGGCCTGTGCCCGACGCTGTTTTTCCTGCCACTGGTCCCACCCGACCAGCTCTTTGGCCGTTGCCAGCATCTTGTGATAATCCCCGGAGTCGTACACACAGCCATTGGGTGTGGTGTAGGGGAATTCCGTGATGTAATTGCGCTGCCGCATTTCATCGGTGGGAATGTTCAACTGGTGACCGCAGATATCCAGCACCCGCTCCATAAACCACAGGTGTTGCAGTCTTGAGTAGCCCCGGTTGGGGCACGGCGGGAGCACTTGTTGGTGGCATATTGCTTGAAGTCTATGCGCAGGTTTCTCACCTTCAGGGTGGCGGGCAATACCTGCGACCAGATGACACAGCCCAGGGGCTCATAACGCGGGAACGCGCCACAATCGTCCTGGTGCTCGGAGCGGATAGCGGTAATCACACCATTGGCATCCAGCGCCACTTCCGTGTTGAGGAAGGTGCGCTCGCCACCGTGGCCGCCGGCCAGCAGGTTTTCGTTGCGGGTTTCTATCCACTTCACCTGGCGACCACCGACCTTGCGCGATGCCAGCGCCGCAATGGTCATGCCGGGGATAACTGGTAATTTTGTTGCCGAAAGAGCCTCCGATATCGTGGGTGCGACAGCGGATACTATCGATGCTTACCCCGAGTGCGGGGGCCATCATCTGCATGCCGATGGTCGGGAAAGGTATTGGTGGTAAAGAAATCGATTTCACCACGACTGTCCCAGGTGGCTATACAGCCGTTGGTTTCCAGCGGTGTACTGGAAAAGCGGTGAAAATGCAGCCGGTCTATCTTCACCACGTGGGCGGCCTCGGCAAACGCCGCGTCCAGATCACCGTACTCGTAGACCCCTTCCCATACCCTATTGGTCGCGGCGCTGGGGTGCAGGATGGACTTATCCTCGGCGGCGGCTTCCGTGCTCATCACAGATTCCAGCACCTCATAGTCCACCTCCACCAGCTCGGCGGCGTCCGCGGCTATGCCTGCCGTCTCCGCGACTATCGCCACCACCGGCTCACCCTGGTAGATGACTTTGTCTATCGCCATCGGGTAGTCCTGGATACTGGCGCCGGGTTCCGGGCCGATTTGCATATAGGGGTCCATCACCGAGGCGATCTCTGCGCCGGTGAGTGTGGTGATCACCCCGGGCAGTGCTTCGGCCTCGCTCACGTCGATACTGAGAATTTTGGCGTGGGCATAGGGGGAGCGCACCACAGCCAGATGAAACATATCGCTGGACTGGTAGTCATCCACAAAATAACCCGTGCCACGTACCAGGCGGGAATCCTCCTTGCGACGCAAATGACTGCCCACCCAGGTCTTGTTGCCGTTTCGATCCATCTCGATGGAATCCGCGGCAGGGGCCTTGGTCAGCAGGCCCGGTGCCTCATCGGGCTTGAGTACCGTGCGCTCCGGGGGCCTGGCAAGCAGGCGTACGGCTTCTTTCTCTTCCTCTTTCGATTTGGCTTCAACCACTGGTACCGGCGGCGGTGACCACAATCCCAGCATAGCCATGAATTTCTGCCAGAGTCCCTGCGGTTTTGGCCTGGCGGCGAGAATGGCCGCAACATCGGCTGCGGGTGCCAGCGCCAGTTGCAGGCTGCCGATCAGTCGATTGATCTCGGCCTCCGCATAGCCGCGCATACTGCCACCGGCCAGGGACAACACCTTGCCCACTATCTGGGTTTCGCCGCTCCATTTGATCAGGGTATCGTTCCCTGCATCTTCCAGATCAAAGCTGGCGATCATATTGTAGGCGCCTCCCATGACCTTGCCGCGACCGATATACGCTGCGCGCACGGGTGCCACGGCTTCTTCCAGGGTCAACTCGGTGGAAGCTATCCCGTGTATCCTGCCAATACCGACCTTGACTTTCACATGGGCGGTTTTTTCGCCCTTCATTTCCATGCTGTGGAACGTGGGCAGCAAGGGGGCAAATTTTTGCGGGTCGGACAGCAGCTCGAAGGCCTCGTCCTGGGGTATGGCGACTTTGAATTCACCGTCAAATTTCATTTCCATGGATCAGGACTCCCGCATTTGTGCGGCGGCGGCTTGCACTGACTTGATAATGTTCTGGTAACCGGTGCAGCGGCAGACATTGCCGGCTATTCTCTTTTTGATGTCCTTGTCGGTGGGGTTGGGGTTTTCATCGAGCAGGGCCTTGGATGACATCAACATGCCCGGCGTGCAGTAACCGCATTGCAGGCCGTGGTGCTCGGAAAAGGCCTTCTGCAAAGGATGCAATCCCGCATCGGTGGCCAAACCCTCCACCGTGGTCAACTCCGCACCATCCGCTTGCACCGCAAACAGGGTGCAGGACTTTACGGCATCCCCATCCATGTGGATTGTGCAGGCACCACAGTAGCTGGTGTCGCAACCGATATGGGTGCCGGTCAGGCCCAGTTCTTCGCGCAAAAATTCGACCAGTAGCATACGCGGCTCGATCGTGCGCTGGTAAGACTTGCCGTTGACTTTAACCTCGACGTTTACAGATTTGACAAACTCAGACATAGTTATGACTCCCCTCAATGCTTTCCCCGCGGGCTCTTTGTACCGCTTTAGCACCAGCCTGCAGAAACAGGCCGCGCAACACACTGCGTTTATACTCGCCGGAGCCGCGCGTATCCTCGGGCGGATTGGTGCCGGCAATCATCAGTTCGCCGGCCGCTCTCAGGTCTTCTTCCGTCACTTTAGTCCCTACCAGAGCCGCGTCCGCCGCATCGGAGGTTACCGGTGTGGATGCGACTGCACTCAGTACGCAACGGGCTGCGACGCAGACGCCGCCCTCATCCAGGGACAGTTGTATACCGACTGCGGCGGTGGGGTAGGCCGGCGCGGAACGCTTAAAGCCTATATAGGCGCCTCCGCTACGCGCCGGCGGCAACGGGATACGAATACCTGTCACCAGCTCCGCACCCTGCAGTACCGTGGTATAGGCATCCTCAATGAAATCATCAATGGCCACTTCGCGTTTACCGGCAGGGCCTTGTATTTCCACGATCGCGCGCACGGCGTGTAGACAAGGCGCCCAGTCCGTACTGGGATCGCCGGTGCTGATCGAACCACCGATGGTGCCGCGGGCGCGAATCTGGGCATCCGCGATTCCCCCGGCGCAGTCGCGCAACACCGGCAGGCGTTCAACAACGGTCGAGGCGGCTATCTGGGCGTGGGTCGCCAGTGCGCCGATTCGAGCCTCGCTGTCATCCATCTGGATATCGGCGAGACCGGGCAGGCGCCCGATATCGATCAAATCGTTCACATCGCCCATACGCATTTTCAGCATGGGAATGAGTGTCTGTCCGCCGGCGAGCGGTTTTGCATCCTCGCCAAGCTTATCGAGTAGCTTTATCGCCGCCTCCAGGCTGGCCGGACGGTGGTAGCGAAACGGAGCTGGGTACATAGACCCCCCTGTACGTTAGTGATATGACTTGATGTATTTGAACTCGTATAATTCTGCCGGTGCGCGCGATGCCAGGCCCATCGTGGCTGCCATCCTGTCAACGGCTGATTGCGTGAGGCTCTCGTAACTATAACCAAAGGGGTTGTAGCAATCACGTACTGTTTTGATTGCCTGGTCCAGTCCGTCGCGTGGCATGGAAAAGGCGTTGCCAAGAACCGAGCGCAAAACAGTCTCGTCATCGTCATAGACGTATTTCATGGCCTGCTGGTAAACCTCTACCATCGCCGCTACCAGCTCCGGTTGCTCCTCGTACAATTCATTGCCCACGGCCAGGCCGGTGCTGGGCAGGCGCTGTGTAGCGCCAATGAAAGCCAGCCGCCGGGCCCCACGAGCTTCCACCTCGTGGGGCAAATGCAGGGAGCTGAGTAAAGCCGCATCCACGCTGTTTGAGATGAGCAGGGCCAGTCGGGCTGTATCGTCACGGGACGGCAATAATCCCGGTGCGACGTCGGCGTCGGCGAGTAGCGTTCGCAGAAAATGAGAGGGCGGTGCGGCATCGGGAAAAGTTGCGACCCTGCCCTGTCCCAGCTGTTCTATGGAATCGATACCGGCGCGGCCATATAGCCAGAACATGGGCTTGTCACAGGCGACAAACACGACTTTACGCCGTTGTCCTGCCAGAAAGCTGCCCAGAGCGGCGCCGCAGGCCGCGTGAAAGGTATTTTCAGGCAACGCCTCATCGGGTACAAAGGTGGAGTCGATTAACGTTACCGCCAGGCCTGCATCCGTATAGAGCCCCGTCTCCCCGGCGATGGCGTGACAGAGCAACTCATGTACATCGTAGGCCTTGAATGCCAGGTGAATGTGTTTCATGCTGCACCCGCTTGCGTGTCAGAGACCGGGCCGACCACCCTAGGGATGACTTCCCGCGCGAAAGTTTCCATGTAGGGGTAGGGGTCAGTCATGCCGGCGGGCCAGACAAAGCCGTCGATTCCCATATCTGCAAGCGCCTTGAATCGCGCTATCGCCTCGGCCGGAGTGCAGGCCACAGCGATGGCGTCGAAGATGCGGTCGGTCAGTAGATCGCTATGTTCGGACTCATTGCTGCCGTGCTGGGCGTAATCGTAGGCCGCTTTCATCCGGGTAAGGTCTTCATACAACTCGTCGTCAAAGTATTCCCGCGGCACAGTACTGAATACCGTGCCCGCCGCCACCGAGGCATAGCCCTTGATCTCCCGGCGCGCCTTGTCCCGGTCGGCATCTACAGCTGTGGCTATGCGCATATACAATTTAAGGTCCTGGAGCTTGCGCCCCGCCTGTTCGGCGCCCTTGCGAATATTGTCTAGTGCGTATTGCACTAACCTCGGATCGGACCCAACCTGGAACAGCACGCCATCGGCAATGCGCCCGGCCATTTGCAGTGATCTTGGCCCCGAGCTGGCCATGATGATGGGCACCGGCTGCGTGGACCAGGGCATCTGGATTTCCTTTCCCTCATACTCGATCACCTCACCATTGAGCAGTGCCCGCATCACTGTGACTTTTTGTTCGAAGGCCGCCAGTCGTTCCGGTTTCAGGCCCAGGTTGTGCACGGCGCTCTCACCGACACCGATGCCACAGATAGCCCTGCCTTCTGACAACTCCTGCAAGGTGGCCCAGCTGTTGGCCAGAACGGCGGGATGGCGGGTGACCGTATGGGTGACGCCGGTTGCCAGTTGCAGTGAGCTGGTTTGTGTGGCCAGCACCGACAGAATGCTGTAGGCGTCGCGCATCACAGAGTGTGAGTCTGCCACCCACATGCCGGCGTAACCCAGTTCCTCGCTTGAACGCCCCATGCGCAGGCACTCCTGCACGGAGCGGTTGGGCAGGCAACCAATGTGAAATTCCACGGACATACTATTCTCTTTAATTTATCGATTTTAGATGTGGAAGTAACATTAGTGGTATTCACCATACTTGTCTTGGACGAGAAAGAAGCGTCTGTTGACTGAAAATGAGTTATCCAACTCAGGCAACACCGGCCGGCGCAAGCTACTGCTCGCCTCTTTATCTTTGTATTGATCCAGATCAATATTTACCGTGGGAGGGAGGATCATGATGTAGTGCTATAGTAGTAGGGCCAAAATAAGGAAATTTATTTAAGCATTGATTTTACCTTTAAATTACATTTAAATGTGCCGAGTTGCCGGTGGCCTGCACTGGGGTCCGCCGTGGTGCGGCCCAGCCGGCATTAAATAGTCAGACGCGTAGACAATAATTACTGTTGCTCTCAAATGAGCAAAGGACAGCAGCGTTGAAGGACTTGGTGTTACGAGTAGAGCAAATCCGTACATACTGTATCGTGGCAGTCGCTGCGGTTTGTCTGGTGGGCTGTGAAGCGCCACTAAACCTTTCCGGCGTCCAGCATGAGCTGACCAATCCCTTACACCGTTACGATCAGTTCCAGGCGATTGCCCGCAATGACCAGCAGCTAGTGGTCGTGGGAGGCGCAGGCATTGTTTTGTCTTCCGGGGATAATGGCCAGAACTGGCAGCGTCGGGAATTACCGTCGCGACCCGCGCTTATTGATGTAAGCCTTTGTCCCGACGGACAATTTATTGCCCTGGATACAACCCGTAATCTCTGGATATCCAATACGGCCGCGACGGACTGGCGGGCGCAACCCATTGCAACGTCGGAAGCGGTTATGGCCCTGACCTGTGATGAGCAGAATCGTATCTGGGTTGTGGGTGGATTCAGCACCATTTGGTCCAGCGATGACGGGGGCGTCAGCTGGAACGAAGACTCCTTCGGCGATGATGCGCAGTTGACCTCGGTGCAGTTTGTCGACAGCAGCACTGGCTATATCGCCGGTGAATTCGGCATGGTTTTGAAGACAGTTGATGGGGGGGCGAGTTGGGAGCAGGCGGCGGACCTTCCCGGAGAGTTTTATTCCCAGGCGGCGCACTTTGTCGATGCCCGCCGCGGCTGGGCGGTCGGGCTCAACGGCGCCATATTACATACCAGCGACGGTGGTGACAGCTGGCAGAGCCAGGACAGCGGCATCAATCTTCCACTTTACGGTATTACCGGAGAGGGAGAGACGCTCTTCGCTGTCGGGGAAAACAGTATCGTACTGCGCTATACGGCGGGGTCCTGGCAGGTGCTGCCCCACGATAACAAGGTTCTCTCCTATTTGCGCGCGGCGAGTGCCGACAGTGGCAGTATACTGGTGGCCGGCGGCAACGGTGCTCTCTTCTCAATGGCGACAGGTGGGTAGGGAAGCATCGTGAAAAACTCCACATCCATTTTCCATCATGCCCTGCGCGCTTTCGACAACCTGGTATTTACCTGGCCAAAAATATTTCTGGTTTTGTTGCTGTCGGTGACGGTGTTCTTCGGACTGCAAATTCCCGGGGTGCGTATGTACTCTGATTTTGCCGATCTGTTGCCCCAGGAGCACCCCTATATTCAGCTGCACAACCAGATCCGGGACAGCTTTGGTGGTGCCAACAATATCATCATGTCTGTGCAGGTAAAGCAGGGCGACCTGTTCACCGACGATGTTATCAAGCGCATCAATCGCATCACGCAGAAGATCGACCAACTGCCCGGGGTCAACCATAATACGGTTGCCAGTATCACCCATCGCACGGTACGCAAGGTGTGGCTGACTGAAACCGGTGATGTGAATTCCGCCCCGTATTTTGATGGTTTAAAGCCCAATTGGAGCGATAGTGAACTGGCCCAGATGCGCGAGGATGTCAGAGCCAACCCTCGTGTCTATGGGCTGCTGGTTTCCCCCGACCTGAAAGCAGCCTTGATCAAGGCGACGTTTAACGAGGGCGAGCTCGATTACCAGGCGATCTTTGACGATGTGAAGAAAATCCGCCTGGAGGAATCCGATGACAGCGTCAACCTCTATGTCACGGGGCAGCCCACTCTGGTGGGTTGGGTCTATACCTACGTCGGGCAAATTCTGCAGGTATTTTTGTATACCGCGCTGATACTGATCAGCTTGCTGGTCCTGTATTTTCGGCGCTTGTACGGTGTGTTACTGCCGCTGTTCGGTATTTTACTGGCCACCACCTGGGGCCTGGGCATTATCGCACTGCTGGGGTTCAACCTGGATCCCCTGACACTGGTAGTACCTTTCCTGATTTCCGCCCGCGCCATGTCTCACGGCGTGCAATTGGTACAGCGCTATTATCTTGAGTTTGATCTGGTCGGCAACGGTAAAAAGGCCGCCCGCAATACCTTCGACAGCCTGTTCCGACCCGGTTCACTGGGGGTGGTGTCGGACGCTGTGGGTCTGCTGCTGATCTCCCTGGGCTCTGTTCCCATCAATACCAAAATGGCTTATTACGCCTCCATGTGGGCGGCGGCAGTTATTCCGACGGTGTTGGTATTTATTCCAGTGGCCTTGAGTTTGTTGCCGCAACCCAAAACCAGGGTGCAGGCCGCGGGAGAGGGCAGGGCGGGCCTATTGGGCTGGTTGCCCGATGTTGCCGCTATTGTGAGCAATCGTCGTAGCGCCATCAGCATTCTGCTGGTGATGGGCTGCCTGTCGGTTGGCGGTCTTTACCTCAGTTCCTGGGTACAGATCGGGGAGTCCGAACCCGGTTCACCCATACTCTATCCGCAGCACGACTACAACCGGTCGTCCAAGGCGATCAACGACATGTTTCCCGGTTCCGAGGAACTGTTTATCGTGGCGCGCACCGATGAGCCCAACGGCATCAAGCGACCGGAAGTGCTCAATGCCCTGGATAATTTCAAGATTCATATGCTGAATGACCCGGATCTGGGTGGCGCCAAACTGGTGACCGACCTGATCAAGCAGGTCAACCGAATTTTCCACAGTAACGACCCGCGCTGGGCGCAGATTCCGGATACCGATGCCTACGTCGGTGGCCTGCTATTTGCCTATGAGGCATCCAGCCCGGTGCCCGGGGCATCCCGGGAATTTATCGACACCGACAGCCAGAACGCCAATATGGTGTTTTTTTACAAGGACCATAAGGGGGAGACCATTCGCCGGGCTATCCACCAGGCCAAAGAGTGGATCAATGATCCGGACAACCAGGTCGAAGGATTGGAAATATTGCTGGCGGGTGGCTCGATTGGTGTTACCGCCGCCATCAACGAGGCATCTTTCGCCACTAACCTGCTGGTGATACCGCTGGTACTGGCCCTGATCTTCGTTTTTGTCACGGCGTTTTACTGGTCGTTCAGCGCCGGTAGCCTGATGATGCTGGCGATGACCTTCGCCACAACCCTCACATATGCCTATATGGGGGTGCAGGGCATTGGGATCAACGTCAACACCGTGCCTATTATCGCCGTGGGTATCGGCGTGGGTATCGATTACTCGATTTACATCATGGACCGTATTCGCGAGGAGGCGGCCAAGGGCATCGGCCTGGATGCCGCCATCGCCAATACACTGAGCAGTACGGGACTGGCCGTGGGTTTTACCGCCGCCTCGCTGATTGGTGGCGTGGTGATGTGGTACTTCCTGTCCGACTTGCGTTTCCAGGCAGATGCGGCACTGTTGCTCTGTGTGATGTTGTTACTCAATGCGACCGCGGCGGTATTCCTGGTGCCGTCGTGGATACGGGTTTTCAAACCGAAGTTTATTGCTCACGTGCATTATGACGAGGATGGAATCCTGATCCCGGATGAAGAACAGGTGCGGCGGGACGGCGCCGCCAGCTAAAAGAAATATTCGGTGCGGGCGGGCAGAACTCTGCACCTGTTAGCAAGATGAAAGGGAAGTCCAGTGGTGTGATCGGTGGAGAAACGTCGAAAAAATGGATACGGCGTATTTCTCCGCAACAGTGAGAAGAAGTGACCTATTACAAAAACATAAATAGTGGAGACTGATATGGCTTATTCCAGATGTAACAGGAGGGGGAAATCCAGGGCCGACAAGATTTCGGGAGGTATACTGCTGACCCTGCTCTTGTCTGCGACTGCGCCCCAGATTCTGGCGGGTAAACTGGAAGTGGCAGGTTTTATGGAAAATGCCACGCATTATCGAGAGAGCAGGGACCTTTCCAAATTCCGCAATACCGCCCAGCTGGAATTTGGCAAGGATATCAGCGGCGCTTTCAAAACCTCCAACCTGACATTCAACGCGACGTTCCGTGCCACGTACGACGGTGTGTATGATCTCAACGATGACGAGTGGGGCAATAGCGCCGGCGGCTCTATCATGCTGGAAAATGGCTCGGCACTGGGACCGGGTGGACCGGGAACAGGACCTACCCATGTACCCCATGGAGGCGGTTTGAAGTTTGCCGTTGACGGGGTACCGACCGGCTTACCGCCCACCCTGGGCTTCCGGACTCCACCGATTTCACCCCGTTTTTTGGCTTCCCCGAATCACCCAACACCCTGGCCGGCTTGTCCGGCGTTATATCCAGACCCAACCCCAATTCTGGCCTGGAAAAGCTCGGTGCTCATCTGTCAAACGAAAAGGGTGGTATCGCTTTCGGTGTACCGGTGCGTGGCTGCGATAAGGACAGGCGCGGTTGTAAGCCTTTACAGGACTATATGGATCTCGACAAAAACGAGATGGCCTGGTCCGATTTTAATGATCGCTGGGACTGGATCCGCGAATTTTATGTGGCCGGCAATTACGACCTGGCCAATGGTAGCCAGATCGGGTTTTAAAGTGGCAAGCAGCAGATTGTCTGGGGGCGCACAGACCTGTTCCGGGTGCTGGACGTGCTCAACCCGGTTGACTACAGCCGCAACAATATCTACGACGAACTGGAGGATATCCGGATTCCGATGTGGATGGCGGAGACCGAGTATCGCTGGGGCGCCATCGGTGCCTTTGACGATTTGAACCTGTCTTTTGTCTGGAACTTCGACAAGTTCCGGCCCAGCAACCTGGGGCAGGCGGGGCAGCCCTACCAGATCCTGGACGCGGGCTCCTTTTTCCGCGGGTTTGCCAACTGTTGGGAAAACGGTTGTACCGTGTCCAACTTCCCGGTGCCCGATCCGGTTAACGGTGGGGTCGCCGGTCTGGCCGCGGTGGACTTCGGCCCCGGTGTCATCGGCATCCGCGATACGGAACTGCCCGACTGGAGCCTGTCCAATACGCAGTTTGGCGTCAAACTGGAAGGTTTGATAAAAGATGTCGGTTTTTCGCTGAACTTCCTGGAGAGTCGGCAACAATTGCCGTCGCTGCATGGCGATGTGCCCAGTATTGACCCCTTTGACCCGTTTGTCGTCGATGACTACGATTACGCGCTGGCCTTCGATATCGAATTCCCGCGGGTGACACTGGTAGGTGGTTCACTGGACCTCTACTGGGACGCCATCAAGTCGGCCTTCCGTATTGAGGTCGCACACACCGATGGTGAGGAATTTGCGGATACCTCGGTACCCGACCTGTATTCCGAGTCCAAGGTGGTGCGTTGGGTAGTGGGCTGGGATCGCAATACCTTTATTCCCTTCCTCAACAAGCGCCGCGCCTTCCTGATTTCGGCGCAGGCCTTTGGCCAGCATCTGCTGGATCACAATGAGAGTCTCGGTGCCGCGAATCCGTTGCTGCCACCCCCTGGCAAAGTGGGCATGGCCGACCATGAGGACAACTATCTGTTCACGCTGCTGATTCAGGGCTGGTACCTGAACGACCGACTCAACCCACAGCTGATCATGGCGCATGATTATGAATCGGGACACACCACGGTGGCGCCGGCCATTGAATGGCTGCTCGATGACCACTGGCAGTTCACCCTGCGCGCCAACGTCAAGATCGACGATGGCGTCAGCAAATGGGATGACAACCGCGCATCGATTCCCTACCCGGGCTTGTCTGGGGCGCTGACGGGTAGCCCCGATTTTGCGGGTACGCCCAGCAACGGCAGTTTGCGTGGAGCCAACCCGCTGGGTCGGTTTGCCGATGGTCCACTGGGCATGGCCCAGGAGGAAGACGAAATTCAGCTTACGATTCGGTACCGTTTCTAACAGGTTCTTTTGAGGAGAATAATGATGAAATTGCATAAAAGAATGCTCGCAGGCAGCCTCATGTCAGGTCTTATCCTGGCGGGTTGGGCCCAGGCCGCGACAGAGGAAGATGTAGAGCGCAGCTTCTATCCCTATAAATTCGAGACACCTGACACCGGCCAGTTACAACCGGGTGTTGTGGTCACCGGGGCCAATGTGGATGCCGTGGCCAAGGACTTCCTGGATGAGGGGATGTACAAGATGGTCAAGGATGGCTGGGTGGATCTGACGGTGGGCAAACTCACGCCTATCCTGCAGAACGAGAAGTACATTGAAGCCACCAGGGTCAACCTCAACACCGCCACGCTTGGTGACAAGGTCGGTGAGTTGAATGGCTATATCTCCGGACGTCCCTTTCCAACGCCACCGAGCCTGGATGACCCGCGCGCCGGGGAAAAGCTGGCGTGGAATTACCGCTTCGGGCTGCACTTTGGCGACTCGGGCTCGATCTATCCGTTCTACTGGAAATACCGCAACATGAACACCGGCAAAGTGGAAAAGACACTGAAAATGGAGTTCAACGCCTACAACTGGAAGCACCGAACATTGGAGCCACCGATTCCGGAAGTGGAAACCAATCCGGGGAATCTGTTCCGCACCATCTACCTGCGTGTGGATGAACCCTTCGATGTGAAGAACACCCAGTTGCTGATTCACCGCTATGAAAATGACCTGAAACGGGACAACGCCTGGTTGTATCTGGGCTTCCAGCGCCGCGTGCGCCGTCTGGCCTCGGGTCAGGTCACTGATGCCTTCCTCGGTTCTGATTTGATGATTGAGGACTTCGAGGGGTATAACGGCCGTATCTCCGATATGCAGTGGAATTACAAGGGAGAGCGCTGGATGCTGGTGCCGTTCTACGAGCACAACGAAATGGAACTCGGCGACGAGTTCGAGTCGGACGACGGCTTCAAGTACATCACCTTTGGGGGCAAGGGCGGCTGTTTCCCCAATATCACCTGGCAGGTACGCAAACAGTATCTGGTGGAGGCGATTCCGGTTGACCCCAGCCACCCCATCGGCCGCCGGGATATCTTTCTCGACGCCCAGACCCATGCCTTTTCGCGGATCAATATTTATGACCGTGGCGGCGAGTTGTGGAAGATGTGGTTTATCGCCCAGGGGCCGGATTCCGCCAGCCTGCCGGCGAACCAGGGTCGGGGTGTACCGGTGTACGACGGCTTTGGCATGATGGATATACAGGCCATGCACTGTACCACCGGCCATTTCCGCGTTGAAATTCATCCGGAGCGGGTGACGACCAAGCGCTTTACCCCGCAGTACCTGAGGGCGACCGGGAAATAGAGCAAGGTGCACACAACACGGGGCTGGCGGACGCCAGCCCCGCAGTTTTTTAAATGTATCGCAGCGGTGAACCCGGGTTTGGTGCAGTTGGCGATAGGGAGGGTTGAATGAGTAGCCGTGTGTTAACTGACTTTGATTTATTGCTTCCGGGCAGCCTGGAAGAGGCGCTGGATATTCTGCAGCGGGAGCAGCGTGCTGCAACCGTGGTGTCCGGGGGCACCGACGTCCTGGTGGCGATGAAAGCGCGCTTTGAGACCGACAAGGCCATGAGTCTGGCTTTATTGCAGGATCTGGATTTCCTGGAGTACGACGCTGACAGTGGCTTGCGCATAGGTGCGCGGACGACCATAGCCCAGATAGTGGACTCAAAGGAAGTCCAGCAGCACTATCCGGCTCTGTGGCAGGCGGCAAAAATATTTGCGACACCGCAATTGCGCAATACAGCGACGGTGGTAGGCAACTTGCTGCGCGGTTCTCCCGCCGGTGACTGTAGTGCGGCTGTGTTAGCGCTTGGCGGCACGCTGGTGATGGCCAGTGCCCAGGGCAAACGTGAGGTGAATATCGATGACCTGTGGGTCTCCTATGGCACCACTGCCCGGGCCGATAACGAGTTGGCGGTGGAACTGCAAATACCTGCGCCCGGTGCGGGCACGGTTTCCGCGTTCAAGCGACTGACCCGGGTTAACGAGGATCTGGCCAAACTTAATGTGGCTGTCTGCTTGCAGATGGATGGTTCAAGCTGCACCGCTGCGCGTTTGGCCATGGGCTGTGTCGCCCCCACCATGATTCGTTTGGCGGCGGCCGAAGCGGAATTGACCGGGGCGGTAATCAACGACGAATCTCTCGCTAAAGCCGCCGAGGCGGTGCAGCAGGATATCTCCCCTATCGATGATCAGCGCTCGACTGCCGAGTACCGCCGGTCGGTGGCAGGGGTGTATTTGAAACGCGCTGTGCGACAAGCGTGTGGCATCGAATAGGACTACAATGAACTGGAAGATCCGAGCACATCGGCTGTGTAAGGGCTCGAGGATTTAGACATGACTAAACATTTTATTACCCTGAATGTGAACGGTGAAGATCACGATATCATCGTGGCCTCCAATAAAACTCTGCTAGAAGTATTGCGCGACCAGTTGAATATGCCCGAAACCAAATACGGTTGTGGCTCGGGTGAGTGCGGAGCCTGTACGGTCCTGGTGGAAGACAATGTCGCGATCAATTCCTGCCTGACTTTGGCTGCCACCATGGACGGTCGCCAGATCACCACCGCGGCGGGCCTGCAGACCAACGGTGAATTACATCCGGTGCAGCAGGCCTTTATCGATCACAACGCCGTGCAGTGTGGCTTTTGTACGCCCGGCATGGTGATAAAAAGTGTGAGCTTGCTGGCAAAAAATCCCAATCCCACCGAGGAGGAAATCCGCGCGGGACTGGAGGGCAGTATTTGCCGCTGTACGGGTTATGTAAAGATCGTCGAGGCGGTGGATGCCGCGGGTAAAGTGATGGCCGCGGCAGCGAATTGAGGGTGCGAAGATGAGTGAATTCAAGACGATAGGAAAAAACGAAGAGCGGGTCGATATCCGGGCCAAGGTATTGGGTAGTGCCGTCTACGCGGCTGACCTGAAGATGCCCGGCATGCTTCACGGCAAAATCGTGCGCTGTTATGAACATGCCCATGCCAGGGTTCTGAGCCTGGATCTGTCTGCCGCCGCCGCGGCGCCGGGTGTGGTCAAGGTGCTGGGCCCCAGGGATGTGACCGGCAAGGCGTTCAACAAGTCAGTTATCGACTTGATGGCGTCCAAAACTGATGCGCAAATGCTGGGGGACATTGAAGATCAGTACCTGTTTACCGAGCATGTTAAATTTTACGGCGACGGTATCGCCGGCATTATCGCCACCAGTGAAGAGGCCGCAGAGAGAGCAGCGGCGCTGGTTGTGGCCGAGTACGAACCACTGCCGGTTTATCTGACGCCCGAAGAGTCCGGTGCCGCGGATGCGGTACAGTTTACCCCGGAAAAGCCGGGCAACCTGGCTTTCGAGTTGCCGGATGCAATGTTTCCCGGCAATGCCCTGGGCTGGGGTGATGTCGATCAGGCCTTCGAGGAGGCCGACCTGGTTATTGAGGATACCTTCTACAC
>PVMK01125767.1_pt1 | contig 21232 bp, 19 predicted proteins | sample 1853481 | NCBI WGS metagenome assembly PVMK01 (sample SAMN08533507, study PRJNA380276) | Marine sediment metagenome, whole genome shotgun sequencing project.
CTCCCATATAATTCGAAAGCCCAAGAGTAAGATTGTCTATTGAAGGACCACCACAGGTAGTACTAAAACTTAGATCCGCTGAGCCAGGAAAATCCACATCACAATTCTGACCACTGAGGACTAAGGAATTAATCCATAAAATCGCTAAGCATAGAAACCGGGCTGATTTCGGCAAAATGGTTTTCCTCATTACATCTGGTTTGATAGATAAACTCCATATTATTAAGCGGTTAAGACCAGCAATAAGAAAAAAATAGGATAGGCTTTAAAGCCACTATTGAAATGAATCTTACATATCTACTTTTATACCATTAGAAAAGCGGTATTGGGCCCAGGATAGGGCACTTTCCGGGTTATAGGACAGCGTACTTTGAAGCTAAATTGTTTAACCCGCTCACTAACTGTAAATGAATTGCTGCAAGATGATGAATTATGGAAATAATTTTGATATACCAGACATAGGTAGAAACATTCTTTCAGTATCAGGTATTATAATAAAACCATACTTATCATAGAATTCTATGGCTTTTTGGCTGATAAGATCTACTATAATGGCCATCGACCCTATCGCATTTATTGAAATTACATAACTGCGTTTTAAAGCGTGCAGAAGAAGATACTCTCCACATCCTTGTAGCGTACAGTTCAAGATGTAAATGAATTTTATTAAAAAATATTCAATAAAAAAGCAGTTACAATGTGAAAATTGTAACTGCTTCATTTTCAAGCGGTCTGGACGAGACTCGAACTCGCGACCTCCTGCGTGACAGGCAGGCATTCTAACCAACTGAACTACCAGACCAATGAAATTGAACAATTAAAAATTAATAATAAACAATTGAGTTGAAGAAGGAATTGTTAATTCTTAATTGTCAATTCTTAATTACACTTTTTAGGTCAAAAGGACCTAAAAAGTGTTGCAAATGTACCTGCATAAATTATCTTATGCAACCCATGTAATTAAATTATTTAAATTCGTAATCTATTGACAACAAGCTGTAGGTTAAAAGAATTTTAGTTTTAAATTTGTCCTCGTAATTAAACGATCCATGCTTTTGGAATTTGAGAAACCGATAGCAGAATTAGAAGCCAAACTGGCTGACATGAAGGATTTGGCGGCCATCAGCGATGTAGACGTAAGCGAAGCCGTAAAATCCTTGGAAGATAAAATCAAAGAGCTAAAGCTGGAAACTTTTAGCAACCTTACCCGCTGGCAGAGAGTCCAGTTGTCACGGCATGCTGATCGTCCCTATACCTTAGATTACATCAACGAGCTTTGTGATGAATTTATAGAATTGCACGGCGACCGCAATGTTGGCGATGACAAGGCCATGATTGGCGGTTTTGGTTCTGTAGATGGCCGAACCATCATGTTTATTGGTCAACAGAAGGGGCGTAAAACCAAACAAAGGCAGATGCGGAATTTTGGCATGGCCAATCCTGAAGGTTATCGTAAGGCCCTCCGACTAATGCGACTGGCTGAAAAATTCAAAAAGCCCATTGTAACCCTGATTGATACCCCGGGAGCCTATCCGGGTTTAGAGGCCGAAGAACGGGGACAAGGCGAAGCCATTGCCCGAAATATCCAAAGAATGTTTTTGTTAAAGGTACCTGTGATCTGTATAATAATTGGCGAAGGTGCTTCCGGCGGTGCTTTGGGTATAGCTATTGGGGACAAAGTGCTGATGCTGGAAAATACCTGGTATTCAGTAATCTCTCCGGAATCGTGCTCTTCCATTCTGTGGCGGAGTTGGGATTATAAAGAACAGGCCGCCGAAGCCTTAAAACTTACTGCCCCGGACATGCTAAGAAACAAACTGATCGATGGCATTATCAAAGAACCAGTAGGAGGGGCCCATACTGATTTTCCCTATATGGTGAAAAAGATCAAGAGGACCATTTTCCGTCATATTGATGAACTGAACAAGTTTACTCCGCAGGAGCGTATAGCCCAGCGCATTGAAAAGTTCACTTCGATGGGTGTAGTGAAATAGTATCAGAGTTAACCCAGCCAATGTTACGCATTAATTTTAGTTGTTTCATTACGCTATTACTTTCTTACTCCGCTATCCTTGCACAGAATAGTGACGAATTGCTAAGGTCTGGTAAATTGCTCTATCAGGTTAACTGTGCCAGATGCCACGGCATGTTAGGAGATGGCGGCACGGGCCCTGGCTTAACTCGCTCTTACCTTCCAAGGGCATCTACAGACGAGAAGCTTGCAAATGTGATCGCTAACGGCATTCCGGGAACAGGAATGCCCTCTATCTGGATCCTGACAGAAGTAGAAGTAGGAAAGATAGTGAAATACGTGAGGTATATAGGTCAGAAAAAGGAGCATGTCTTAGTTGGCAACGCTGATAACGGCAAGGCTTTGTTTGACAACAGCATTTGTACTACCTGTCACATAGTGTCCGGAATAGGTGGAAGTCTGGGACCTGAGCTCACCCGCATTGGTTTGAAAAGAGGGCAAGGATATCTGGCAGCTGCCATATCTCATCCTGGAAAAAGCAAACCGGTGGATACAAATGGGTTTTATCAATTCCTGGTGGTGAGGGTTGAGTTAAAAAACGGGAAAACTATTGAGGGAATTCGTATTAATGAGGATACATTTTCTATCCAGCTAAAAGACCATTCAAATCATTTGTATTCTTTTAAAAAAGAGCAGATTCTGTCAATTGAAAAGATTAAGGATTTCAGCCTGATGCCCAGTTTTATTGATCAATTCAGCGATAGTGAAATAAATGATATTGTAGCCTATCTCACCTCACTTGAATGAAAAAATATCTGATCATTATAAGCCTCCTATCAGGCCTTTTTTCCGGTTGTGGTGAAAAGCCTTATTCGGGTCCGGTTGAACAACCAGACGGTCCTGCTTACACTCAAGGTCACGTTCCTTTTGAACGGATCCTGTCCGCTTCCGAAAGACCGGCAGATTGGCTTACATATTCAGGTAGTCTTTTAGGCCACCGGTACTCAAAACTAGATCAGATCAACACCAGGAATGTAGTTAAACTTCGGACAATGTGGGTTTACCAAATGAACACAATGGCACCTGTTGAAACATCTCCTATTGTTGTTGATGGTATCATGTACGTAACCGAACCTCCTAGTAAAGTCATTGCCATTGATGCAAAATCAGGCAATATGTTATGGAAATATGATCCACGCATACCTGATGATGTATTATTTCTTGGTTTTCCACCAGTAAACCGCGGTGTAGCAGTTTTGGATGAAATGGTTTATGTGGGCACACTCGATGCCTACCTGGTAGCTTTGGATGCTAAGTCCGGAGCCGAAAGATGGAAGGTAAAGGTAGCTGAGAATCGATCGGGCCATGCGATTACCGCTGCTCCGCTTATAGTAAAGGACAAAGTAATCATAGGAATTAGTGGAGGAGAGGCTGGAATTAGGGGCTTCCTGGATGCCTATGATGCTAAAACTGGAGATCGTGTTTGGCGTTTCCACACTGTACCTGAAAAGGGAGCGTTTGGTAATGATACCTGGGCGGGTGATAGCTGGAAAACCGGAGGTGCACCTACCTGGCTTACCGGCTCCTATGACCCTGAACTCAACTTGCTTTATTGGGGTACGGGAAATCCTGCACCGGATTGGAATGGTGATTCCAGAGCCGGTGATAATCTCTATTCATGTAGCGTGCTGGCCATAAACCCAGATACTGGGGAACTTGTATGGTATTTTCAATTTACTCCTCATGATGTCCATGATTGGGATTCTAACCAGATCCCGGTATTGGTTGATGCAGTATTTCAAGCTCAATCCAGAAAGCTCTTGATCATGGCAAACCGGAACGCATTTTACTATATCTTGGATCGTGAGACTGGTGAATATCTATTTTCTACACCTTATGCAAAGCAAACCTGGGCCTCAAAGATAGACGAAAAGGGCCGCCCTGTAGTTCTTCCCAATTCCGAACCCACTGAAGAGGGTATCTTGGTATACCCTAGCTTACAAGGAGCCACTAACTGGTTCAGTCCTTCGCTCAGTGAGCGTACCGGACTGTTTTATGTACCAGTACGAGAAATGGGAGCTCTGTATTTCAAAACTGATGTTGAATATGAGTCCGGAAAATTTTTTCTAGGAGGAGGTGAACAAGCCCTGGACGGGGATGAGGCTAAAGGTTATATTAAGGCACTGGATGTGACTACCGGCAAAGAAAAATGGGCATTTGACCTTCATTCCCCTCCTTGGGCCGGTGTAATGGCCACTGCAGGTGGTTTGGTTTTCGGCGGTACCAATGAAGGGAATTTTTTCGCGCTTAATGATGAAACCGGTAAACGAGTCTGGGATTTCCAGTTGGGTGGACCCATACGTGCTAATCCAATATCATTTATGGTTGACGGCAAACAGTGTATAGCTATTTCAGGAGGGAATGCCCTTTTTGTATTTAGTTTGCCATAAACAGAAAAAGCACCTTATTTTTTTAAAATCTTCCTCATTTCAAATCCCTCCCAGAACCAGTAACTAAGCAGTATTGTTGAATATTATTGTATATTAGTAGTAATACTATTATATTTGTTTGTATTATGTTCTATAATGAATGAACTTCTATCCAAAGTAAGTATACAGGTAAACGAGCATATTTTCTTAAAAAATCCTGAATCCAGTGAATTAGGTAAGAGGATTGTTGCAGGTAGTATTGACATGATTGATGAGATGGGGTTCGAGTTATTTACCTTTGGTAAGCTGGGAAAGAAGATTAACTCAACCGAAGCATCTGTCTATAGGTACTTTGAAAGCAAGCATAGATTGTTGCTGTATCTTACTTCATGGTATTGGGGTTGGATGGAGTACCGGTTGGTTTTTAGTCTGGCTAATGTCCATTCACCAGAAGATAGATTGGCAAGGGCGATTGACTTACTTGCTGATCAGGTGATAGAAGACAGCAGTTTTACCCACATCAATGAAATGAAACTCCACCGAATTGTTATTTCGGAGTCATCAAAAGTATACCTCACCAAAGATGTAGACCAAGAGAATAAGGAAGGAGTTTTTGGCGGATATATTCGGTTAGTAGAACGGGTGAGCAGTATCATTTTAGAAATCAATCCGAATTACAAATATGCTCACATGTTGGTATCTACTTTGATTGAGGGGGCACATCACCAGTGGTATTTTTCTGAGCATTTGCCACGACTTACGGATGTAATTAAAGGTAAGGACTCAATTCCTAGATTCTATAAAGAAGTGCTTTTCAAAACCATAATGAGCTGAAATGGTTGCCATTGCCAACAATATGATCACATTTAATCAGGCTAACTTGCGGGTGTGTTTCGTAGCGATGGCTATATTATTTTTATTAACCGGGATGGCACCAAAATACCTGGATTACTTTGACCAAAACAAAACGGAGCTTGCCGAGAATCACGAAAGCGATAAGAAAGCCAAGGAAAAAGAGGACAAAAAAGAAAGTGAAAAGGATAATTATCTGAGCCAATTGTTAAGCAATAGATACTGGCATTCTGAAGAGACACCGCAATTTGACGGGAATTTCTATTACTGGTATTGTTCTTATATTGATATTATTACCCCACCACCTGAGCAAGTATAATCCCCAATTGCAAAGGATTGATTGCTCGCTGCGGGCAACAACACCATCGTTTACCATTTATTTAACTGGTGCGCTATGTCTTACCTAACGGTTTGTCAGCCGCATCACCCTTGAAGAACATCTTCTTGGAAAACAGGATTTTATTTTTTTTAAATACCTAAAGGATGAAATTATTTGACTTTAAGCATATTAAGGGCGACTTGCTCGGGGGAATTACTGCGGGTATCGTCGCTTTGCCCTTAGGATTAGCATTTGGGGTAAGCTCCGGATTGGGTCCCAGTGCAGGACTTTACGGGGCAATTATTATCGGGTTCTTTGCCGCTCTCTTTGGGGGCACAAACACCCAGATTTCTGGCCCTACTGCTCCTATGACCGCTGTTAGTATGGTAATTATAGCTGGAATAGTTGCCAGTAATGATGGAGATGTAAATAAAGCATTGCCGGTTATTCTCACGGTATTTTTATTGGCCGGATTGTTTCAGGTTGGTTTGGGGTTTATAGGATTAGGGAAATATATAAAATATATCCCTTACCCGGTAGTTTCCGGATTTATGACAGCCATTGGGGTTATCATAATTGTCACCCAAGTAATGCCCATTCTGGGTTATTATCCCAAAGAAGATACCGAGTACGTAAACCAATTTAAGCCACATGCCGAAGAAATAATCCTGGATAATATTTTAAAGGAAGAAGCCGGTGAAGGTATCCTGGTATTAGAGGATTTTGAAGAAACCGTAGCAAGAGCGCAAAACATAACTGAAGCACAAATTCTTGCGGAGTCACAAACCCTGGCAGCTAAAGAAGCCTCCGGGGTTTTGGGAGCCATTAAAGTTATGCCAAGGGCTTTGAGTAATATTAGTTGGTTAGAAGTGATATTGGCTTTAGGAACGATTATTATTATTTATGGATTTAAACGCATAACCACCACAGTTCCATCCGCATTGGTGGCGTTAGTGGTCATGTCCGGTGTAGCCTACGGCTTTGGGTTGAACTATAGACCCATTGAAGAAATACCTGGTGGACTTCCCTTACCAAATTTAGAAGTTTTTACTGCATTTAGTTTCAACAGTATTTCACCCTATATTTTTACTGCATTAACCTTGGCACTTCTTGGAGCCATAGACTCATTACTAACTTCAGTGGTCGCCGATAACATGACCAAAACCAAGCACCGGCCCAATAAAGAATTAATTGGTCAGGGCATAGGTAATAGCATTGCTGCTATTTTTGGAGGGCTTCCCGGAGCAGGAGCAACTATCAGAACGGTGGTAAATATTAACGCAGGAGGAAAAACCCGAATATCAGGCATGGTGGCAGGGGTTTTACTGCTTATTATATTACTAGCATTCGGCCCGGTAGCATCTCAAATTCCCGCAGCTGTCTTAGCAGGTATATTAATCACTGTCGGGATTAGCGTGATGGATTATAAAGGCTTAAGAGCCATACCAAATATGCCTCGCCCTGAAGTAATTATAATGTTGATCGTTTTAATATTATCAGCGTTTTGGAATTTAGTTTATGCCGTTGGAATAGGCTTAGTTATAGCATCATTGATGTTTATGAAAAAAATGGGAGATTTAACTGCAGAACGATCTGTGGTTAGATCACTTCTCAAAGAAAAGGCTTGGGATGATGAGCTTGACTTTCCTGAAAATCTAAAACAAGAAGTATTCATAAAACACATCAAAGGACCATTATTTTTTGGCTCTACCAGTGATTTCCAGCAGTTGGCAAAGCAAATACCGAATACTGCTTCTACCATAATTATGAGAATGGGAAGAATGCAATACATAGATCAATCCGGATTGTATGCAATGGAAGATGTGCTTATTGATTTGATAAAACAAGGCAAAAAGGTTTTGTTGGTAGATACCCTTAAACAACCTAGGTATATGCTCGAACGGATTGATATTATTCCTGATTTAATCCCCAAGGATCAGATCTTTAAAAATATTAAAGACTGTTTGATTTGGGTTAAAGCAAACGTTAAGGATGAATTTCCGGAGATGGAATCCGAACAATCTAGGATAAAATCTGTTGTTTAACTCTTCGATTCTTTGTCACAATTTCTAGCAATAATTTTTGTACATAATAATATGAAAACACAAACGAAAGATATACAAGAAGACCTTACACCAAAAGATGCCCATAAAATTTTAGTAGAGGGGAATGGTAGATTTGTTCAGAATGTAAAAGCCCAAAGAAATCTAAAGGAGCAAGTTATTGAAACCAGTGAGGGACAATTTCCTTTTGCTGTGATCCTAAGCTGTATAGATTCAAGAGTACCGGCTGAACTGGTTTTTGATCAGGGGATAGGAGATATTTTTAGCATAAGAGTGTGCTTTGGGCTATCAGCTTAATAAAACCACAGGTTTTCAAGCGGGTATGCTATACCAACAGGAAAATGATTTCGGAAAATGGTACATGCAGTTAGCATTGGTTTTAATTCCTGATTTCAGAAAAGCAGAAAACCAGTAAAAGTATGATACAATTGTAACATAAGCACCAAAAGGCCTGAACAGGCACCAGAGGTATTAGAATTGCTAATGCGCGAAGAGTTGATTACCTGTGCTTCTATCTTTCATATATTGCTGTTAGGCTTTTATCTTTTCATAGAAAGAATTGACTGCTTGATGGTTACCCATAACATAAAGTATATCGTCGACACAGATAAGCAAATCTTTATCGACATCCAAAATCAGTTCGCCTGCTCTTTTTACTGCCATAATAGTGACCCCATAGGTCTGTCTAATTTTTGTCTCAGCGATGCTTTTGCCTATCAGGGCTTGTGCTTCGATGGGCACTTGAATAGTATTTATTTCAATTTCTGGAATAGTTGATAAAGCATATTGGTTTTTATAATGTTGGCTAACCGTACGCAGCATTTCATAATTCCCAGCGCGGATTTGGTTGGTCATCTTTTCAATTTTGTTTTGAGGCACCATGTATTGGTGTAACACACGGGTGAAGATTTCAATTGATGTTTCGAATTCTTCCGGGATTACTTCATTGGCCCCTAATTCGAGGATACTGTCAATCTCATGTACATAATGAGTACGCACAATTATAAAACAGGCTTTGTTGAGTTGCCTGATATTGAAAATTATATTTTTTGTGGCTTCAAAATCGGAAATAGCAATTACCACTATTCGGACTTGTTTAATATTGATATTTTTTAGCACGGCTTCTTCTGTGGCATCACCATAAGTAATGGAAAATTTGTTTTTTCTTTCTTTGCTGACGACATAAGGGTCAAGCTCAATAGCTACATAAGGAATATCTGCCATTTGGGCCACTTTTGCTACGTTCTTACCATTTATTCCAAATCCGATAATCACCAAATGATTGCTTAGTTGGGAACTTTCGGTATTTAAATTTGCAGTTTGTGAGGTATTTACCAAATGCTGTTTCCAATATCGGGCAGGTCGCGTTTTCAGCAATACTTCTGTAATGGGTTCGGAAAATCCCATAATAAATGGGGTTATACCCATAGTAAGAAGTGCAATGGATAGGAAATATTGATAGTTCTCCGGGGTAAGTAAATTGTATTCAATACCAGTTTTAGAAAGTATAAAAGCAAATTCTCCGATTTGAAATAAAGATAAGCCTACCAATAGACTGGTTCGTAGTGGATATTTTAGAATTCGCGCGGCCAGTGAGGCGACGGTAACCTTTGCTATTATAACCATTAAGGTCAGTAAGACAATACTAAACAGGTGAATCTTTAAAAAAGCAATATCAAGAAGCATCCCGACCGAAACAAAAAAGAAACTGATAAAAATCTCTCGGAAAGGCAGTATATTTCCTGCGGCTTGGTGTTTATAATCAGATTCTGAAATAATAAGTCCTGCAAAAAAAGCACCTAAAGCCAAAGATAGTCCAAGAGTATGGGTAGCCCAGGCCACCGCAAAACAGATTAACATTATCGTCATTATAAACAATTCCTTACTTTTGGTTCTTGCCACCAACTCCACGACTTTAGGAATCAGGTATCGGCCTCCGTATAGTACCACAAAAATTACCAGTATGATCTTTAATATTAACCAGCCGGCAGCAACCCCTATGTCTTGGGTTTGACCTGCTATGAATGGTGTGAAAAGAATCATCGGTACCACGGCAATGTCTTGAAAAATAAGAATACCAACCGCTATTTTTCCGTGAGGCGACGTAATGTTTTCTTTTTCCTGTAGGATCTTTAAAACGATGGCAGTACTACTAAAAGAAAATAAAAAGCCTGTGAAGACTGCTTGAGGCACAGTAAGGCCAATCCACAACAATATCAAAAAGAATACCAGAGCACTTACAAGAACCTGAATGCTACCTCCAATCAAAACCGTTTTTCTTATGGATATCAGGTTTTTCAAGGAAAATTCTATACCAATAATAAATAGTAGGAAGATGATTCCGATCTCTTCTAGAATGTCTACTTCCTTTAGATCACTAATGAAGCCGAAGCCATAGGGACCGGCAAGCATGCCTGTAATAAGAAGGCCGAGAATAGCGGGCAGTTTGAATCGATGGAAGATAAAAATCATCACTGCCGATAAAGCCAGTATAATAACTATTTCTTTTATTAGTAGGGCCATGAAGGAACAACGTTTTTGTATTTTCTAAGCTGGCAATAAAATTAATAAGTCGTTTCTTTTGAAGAAATCAAGCTATAGAATTTAAAAGCTTTTGAAATGAATTAAATCAATATGGTAACTGACTTTCGCCAATAATGATGCGTTCGCCCTGTACAGGAAAAGCTAAAGCTATAAAAATCTAGGCGTTTTCAGCACATGCCGAAAAATCTATTCGGAAAATGATCAGTCTTTCCATAAGCTTACCTTTTAATTTTTGTCCTTGTTTAATGTCAAATCAAGTGTTGGCATTATCATATTTAATAATTTTATTCAAAATAACACAAATACATGCAAACACAATAGTAAAACTAGTATATTAGCGTTTATTAGTTTGCAACTACATCATGTCGTTATGAAAGACCTATTAGCTCAGATGAAAATTAAAGTGAATGAAAAGGTTTTTTTAAAAGATCCTGACTCTTCTGAGTTAGGCCGGAGTATCGTTGCTAACGGCATTTTGCTCATTGATGAAGTTGGTTTTGAATCGTTTACTTTTAAAAAACTTGGACATAAAATCGGCTCACCTGAAAGCACTATTTACCGGTATTTCGAAAACAAGCATAAGGTTTTACTTTACCTTTCTTCCTGGTACTTTAGTTGGTTGGAGTATAGATTGGTTTTTTCCACAGTCAATATCGCATCACCGGAAGAAAAATTGAAGAAGGCAATTAAGTTGCTATCAGAACCTGTACAGGAGGATAGCAACTATTCGCATATCAATGAAGTAGTACTAAACCGAATCGTAATTACAGAATCTACAAAAACCTACTTCACTAAGGATGTTGATGCTGAGAACAACGATGGACTATTTAAGGTTTATAAACGGTTGGTACAGCGTGTGGCAGACATGGTATTGGTCATTAATCCAAAGTATGAATACCCACATATGTTAATTTCAACAGTTATTGAGGGAGCTCATCAGCAAAAGCATTTTGCAGAACATTTACCATCGTTGACAGATGTGCGAAACGGGGATAAGGATATTTCAAATTTCTTTATACAAATGGTGTTTAATACAATACCGATGAAGTGAACAGAAAGCTAAGTACCTCAGCATAATAAGGGCAACAATATGAAACGAATTATTGTACCAACAGACTTTTCAGATGCCGCCTGGAGCGCATTCTTGTATGCGGTTAAATTAGCTGAAAGAATCGATGCTAAATTAATCATCATCAATTCTTACCGGGAGCCTCATGCAGGAGCGGCTAATATTGTTTCAATTGAAAGAATATTACGAAAGGATTCGGAAAGAGGATTAGAAGATTGGTTGAATAGAATCAGGGATACAGGTATTGGAAATAATTTGGATGTTAATGTAAAATCTATTCACAGCGGATTGTTAGAGGCGCTGAATTCGCAAATCAAAGGATATGACCAGCAATTTATAGTAATGGGCACTCTTGGTGAGACAGGTACTATTGAGAAATTAATTGGCAGTAATGCTTCGAATGTTGTGGCAAAGGTTAAATGCCCCGTTTTTGTGATTCCTCATGATGCGAAGTTTTCTTTTTCAAAGAAAATTGTTTTGGCAGCTAATTTCCACAACGTTCCGGAGAAAATTAATCTAAGATTGTTGGAGGAGCTTTGTCTGCTTCATCCATCGGATAAGATTGAAGTTGTACATGTAAAGGATTCTGATAAAGGCTTGGCAGCTGATAAAATAGCTTTCGATTACTTTTTGTCGAAGATACCTTATAATGCCCATAAGACCTCAGGTCGTGACATTTCTGAGACATTGGATAAGTTCATATCTAAATCAAAAATCGATTTGCTGGTTTTAATTAAAAAGAAAAAAGGATTGTTTGAAAGCATTTTTCAGAAAAGTGTAACTAAAAAATTATCGCTGCGGACAAGAATTCCATTGTTGATTTTAAAAGCTCAGGAATAGAACCATACTAGGAGCTCGCTGTGATGTCCCTGACACTTTGCTGATGGCGAAACAACACAATCAATGACAGGCGCAGATGTCTAAAAAGTAGACGGGTATATAGAAAGTTAAAACTTCAATACTCTTGCAGTCTCAGAAACACCCATTCCGTCCAATGTTCTAACCAAATAAATCCCTGCCGGAAGTTCTGAAATGTCAATTTCTACCCGCTTTCTAAAAGTAGAGACCATTAGCACCCGCCCCATATTGTCCATCAGGTGATAAATTTGGTGTGAGTGTGAGTTCGGGTTTGAGCTTGATTTTGTATATTCTATAACAAGTTGATTATAAGCCGGATTTGGGTATATTCTTATGTTTTCCTCGAAATATGACTCATCCACCGAGGTTACCAAATCCTCAAACACACTATGGTCATTTACTTGGGCGGTGTCTAAATTAGTAATATGGACATTATCGAACCACAGAGTTGCGCCTCCCAGGTCTTCATGTTCAGCTACAATCTCCAACCGGTCTATGTCCGACCAGTCGAATTTTCCTTCTGGTGGGAACCATTGCCCTTCCCAGGCTCCCTGCTCACTAAAATCATCCAAAGGAATAAACATATGGTGCCAGCGGCTATCAAATGGTACTGAGTTCTCATCAATGATATATCGCATGCGCCAGGGGTGGTCCTGAGGATCTTCGGTATCAGTGTCGATGAATCGCAAATCGAAGGTTACCGGCTGATTACCTCTGAACATAAGATCCAACGCATAGCCCTGGTCTACCAGTAAAGTCAAGTCCTTGTTTGGTTTGGAATCCAACCCTATATATTGATATTGAGTAGCGTTCTCCCAACGAATACAGTATTTATCATTATTTGGTTTATCCTGAGAATAATAATTGATGGTACTTTCACCTGAACTGGATTCAAAGAAGTTGCTTGCGATCAAATCTGTGTAGATTGGAAAACCAGTGCTTTCAGCCTGTTTGATATATTCTGATTGGGAAGGGACATTAAATCCCATGGCTTCCAGTAATTGAACGTTAAGGTCATATTCAAAAAGGTCATTTCCACCCTCTTCAAACAATCCAAATCCCCCATGATAGTCCCAGCTGGTCCAGGGAATATCTTTTTCCTCTAAATACCGTCTTACGGTTTCATACCAAAACACCCGGTCTGGTTGGCCACTGTTGGGGATATACACCCCGAATTCACCGCAGAAAATCGGAACGTTTCTGTTTTGCTTAAACTGGACTGCAATATCAATCTGAGATTTCACTTTGCTAATAGTACCCTCAGTAGGGTAATTATTGAATGCCGATTCGATCCAGGTACCGGTTAGTGAGCTGGGAAACGCAGGCATTTTAGATACATCGTAAGGGAATGGAACATCGGTCAATGGCTCCATGGAAGGGTTGGCCCAGCTAGCGCCCTGATGAGTGAATACGAACGGGTCATAAAAATGAAAAGTGTATATCAACTTGTCCTGAGTGTATACCGGCATTTCATTCAGATTATGATAACTATTCCAACCGGCTGGCCCGATGACAATGTAATGGTCCTGATCAACTGTTCTAATAGCGTCCACCACACGATTTTGTATGGAATTCCATTGTTGGTCACTGATACCATGTGGCTCATTCAACACTTCGTATAGAATGTATGAGGATTTTTCCTTATAGTGCTCAGCCATTTGGGTCCAAACATTTTCTAAGATTATGCCAACATTGGGATCCGTATCTGCCGCAGGATTAAAGGTATGGTTATCAAGTAACAGGTACATTTCAAGTTCATCAGCCCAATCCACCGCCTGATCGAGAAACTCAAGAAACAGCGATTCAAGATTATAGTCAGGAGCTCCATCGGTCATGGCGTGTAGATTTAATGGGAGTCGTATGGCATCTACGCCAAGACTTTTAATTTGTTGCAGATCCTCCAAAGTATACCTGGAGAACTGGATTTGTTGAGCGCTTGGTGCCTGAAACCAGTTGGTTAAGTTCACTCCGCGACTGAATGGCACTTCCTGTGCCAATGTGCCAGGTATGTTACAAAGTGTTAAAAGGAAAATTATTAAGGCTTGTAAACTTTTTCGCATAAGTACCGAATGCTCAAGTTGGAAACTCTACGGCTTGGTAAGCTACATTACTACTAATAGGACGGAATATTAAGCGGACTGGATTCAGTTATTGTTTTAAACTTTTCATATAAGTAATACTTTGAGGAATCTGGGTGATGATTCGGCTGCTTTCATCCTCGATGAAATAGTGTTTTACCCCGGCTTTTTTAGCTGCTCGAAGTACACCTTCCACATCTACCTCGCCAGTGCCTAGAGGCACATTATGCTCTACATCAGTATGACCGGTAAGATCTTTGGGAATACCTTTCTTCATATCTTTTAGATGCATGAGTTTCCAGCGGTCTCCATATTTTTCCATAAGAGCTACCGGATCAGCGCCACCAAAATGCACCCAAAAAATATCCATCTCAAACGATACATATTGCGGGTCTGTTTGTTCCATCATGTAGTCCAATAAAGTCTCTTCATTGTAAGGTTGGAATTCATACCCGTGCGCATGATAACAAAGAGTTAACCCATGCTCACTAAGTACTTTTCCCACCTTATTGAAATCCGCAATGGCCATGTTGGCATCATCAAGAGTAAATTCATCTACATCATGAGGAATCCAAGCCACCATTATATATTTGGCTCCAAGTATTTTTGCCCGGTCAATAACTTGTTGGGTATTGTCTACTAACAACTGATAGTCAACACCTGTTGAGACAATGCTCAGTCCTCGCTCATCGCATAATTTTTTAAAATCATCGGCATCCATTTCGTTCCCTGACTCAATTTCAGTGAACCCCATATTTTGAATGGTATCCAGAGTCTTTGCCACACCATTGGGAAAACTACGGCGGAAAGAATATGTCTGAACCCCCAGTGCCCCTGTAAATAAAGGCTGTTCATCTGCCGATTTTTCAGCTTGAGAACTGTTATCTTTTTGGTCACTGGTACAGGAAACAGCAAAAAGTACAACTATGCCTATAACAATTAAGAAAGGATATTTATTGCTCATTTAATTGGTGCTTTTAAAATTGAATTGTCAATATACCTACAAAAGGAGCTTCCTTTCCAATTTTATCTTGATAGATTCATTTTGTTGTTCATCTATAACCATTAGATTTCAGGAAAACTTCTCATTATGAACCTACAGGTAATTCATACCGGCAATTTTAAATTGGACGGAGGCGCAATGTTTGGAGTGGTACCCAAAGTAATTTGGCAAAAGATAAACCCCGCTGATTCAAACAATCTATGTACCTGGTCCATGCGTTGTCTGCTGGTTGAAACGGGGTCGCGCTTGATTTTAATTGACTGTGGCATTGGAGATAAACAAAGTGAGAAGTTCTTTAGCCATTACTATTTACACGGGGATCACACCCTGGAGGGGTCCATACAGGCAGCTGGTTATAGCACAGATGAGGTAACAGATGTTTTCCTCACCCACCTGCATTTTGATCATTGTGGGGGCGCTTTGAAAAATGGTGATAATGGCGTAGTCAAATCGACTTTTAAAAACGCTCGTTACTGGTCCAACCGCGATCATTGGCAATGGGCTGTTGCACCGAATGGCAGGGAAAAGGCCAGTTTTCTTAAGGAAAACATCATTCCAATTGAAGAAAGTGGCCAGTTGAACTGGGTGGACATTGATAACACCAACTGGGACCTTTTTGAAATCATCACTGTTGATGGTCACACTGAAAAACAAATGCTTCCTAAAATTCGATACAAGGGGCAAACGCTGATATTTGTAGCAGACTTATTGCCATCATTAGGGCACCTGCCTCTTCCGTACGTAATGTCCTATGACGTAAGGCCTCTGGTAACGCTAAGGGAAAAGGCTGTATTTTTGCAAAAGGCAGCTGACGAAGAATACATCCTATTCTTTGAACACGATCCGGAGGTGGAATGTTGTACTCTAAAACACACTGAGAAGGGCGTCAGGGTGGACCAGACCTTTAAACTAAAAGAAATATAATGAAGCGTATTGGGCTGGCTTTATCTGGCGGCGGTGCCCGGGGCATTGCTCACTTGGGGGTATTACAGGCTTTTGACCACCTGGGTATTGAGATAAGCGCCTTGTCTGGAACTAGTTCCGGAGCCATTGCCGGCGCTTTTTATGCCAGTGGAGTAGCTCCTCAGGAGGTGTTGGAAATCATAAAAAAAACCAAACTGCTTTTGTTTGTACGTCCGGCAATCAGCATGACAGGTCTACTTAAATTACAGAAATTGCAGGTCCTATTTTCCAAACATTTGCCTTTCCATTCTTTTCAGGAGTTACCAAAAAAATTAACCATCAATGCTACTGATGTAAAAAAGGGCGAATCTAAATATTTTAATGAGGGAGAGTTGATACCGGCAATCCTGGCTTCCAGTTGCATGCCGGTGATCTTCGATCCTTTGGTGATTGATGGTGTGTCCTATATTGATGGAGGAATATTAAATAATTTGCCGGTAGAGCCTTTGCAACCCACCTGTGATCTGGTTATTGGTTCTCATTGTAACCCTGTTGACCGCGAATTTAGGGCAAAAAATGCCAAAGCGCTTTTGGAACGGACTTTTTTGATGGCCATTCGAAATAATACCCTGCATCGCCAACAGCAATGTCACCTATTTATTGAACCACCTGCGTTAGGAAAATATATCGGATCAGATTTTGATAAGGCCTCGGAAATCTACCAGATAGGATATGATTATACTATGGGAATGAGGGATAACTTATTGGCCCTCAAAAATAACAAATAACAACTTCAGTTGATTGACTTTTGATCATTGTGATTTATTTGATTTTTGCTATTTGAGGCTTGGGATTTGTCTTAACTTAGTTCGGATTACCTAATTTCATTTAATGTGTAGTTATCATTGTATTTGATGATTAACAACTTGGATTTCAAACAACAGATCCTGCAAGGAATTCCCACTCAGCTTCCTGATCTTAAGCCTCGTGCTTCTGAGGTAAGTCATGCCCCTGGTCGTAAAGCGATCCTCACAAAAGAGGAAAAGAAACTAGCATTGCGCAACGCTCTGCGGTATTTCCCTGCAGCGTGTCATAAGGTACTGGCTCCGGAATTCGCCAAGGAATTGGCAGACTTTGGCCGTATTTATATGTATCGATTCCTGCCTGAGTACCAAATGCGAGCTCGCCCAATTGATGAATACCCTGCCAGGTGTAAAGAGGCTGCAGCCATCATGCTGATGATCCAAAATAACTTAGATCCCAGGGTGGCACAACACCCTCATGAGCTCATCACCTATGGTGGTAATGGAGCGGTGTTTCAGAATTGGGCACAGTATCTTTTAACCATGCAGTATCTGGCAAATATGACTCAGGAACAAACACTGCATATGTACTCCGGTCACCCTATGGGTTTATTCCCCTCAAATTTAAGAGCTCCAAGAGTGGTAGTCACCAATGGCATGATGATTCCCAACTATTCAAAACCGGATGATTGGGAACGTTACAACGCCTTGGGGGTTACACAATATGGACAAATGACTGCGGGGTCCTACATGTATATAGGTCCGCAAGGTATTGTACACGGCACCACCATCACCTTAAAAAATGCGGGGAGAATAATTGGCTGCCAGGACCTCGGTGGTAAGTTATTTGTTTCTTCCGGGTTGGGAGGAATGAGTGGCGCCCAGCCCAAAGCTGGCAACATAGCTGGGTGTATATCGGTGATTGCTGAAATCAATCCCGATGCTGCAAAAAAAAGGCACCAACAAGGTTGGGTAGATGAGCTGATCACAAATATTGATCATCTTATTGAGCGAATTATTCAGGTAAAAGCCAGCCAAGAGGTGGTTTCCCTGGCATGGGTAGGTAATGTGGTAGAACTTTGGGAACGCCTGGCTATAGAATCCATCCAAGTTGACTTGGGTTCTGACCAAACCTCGCTCCATAATCCCTGGGCAGGCGGCTATTATCCTGCTGGATTGAGTTTAGAAGAATCCAACCAGATGATGGTAAATAACCCGGATGCTTTTCAGGTCAGGGTCCGGGAAAGCTTACAACGACAGGTAAAGGCCATTAACAGCTGTGCGGAAAATGGTATGTATTTTTTTGATTACGGAAATGCTTTTCTACTGGAAGCCTCACGGGCAGGTGCGGATATTACAGATGGTCAAGGACAGTTCAAATACCCTTCTTACGTACAGGACATCATGGGGCCAATGTGCTTTGACTATGGATTTGGGCCTTTTAGATGGGTTTGCGCTTCAGGAAAACCTCAAGATTTAAAATATACGGATCAATTGGCAGCGGATGTTTTAAAAGGTCAGCATGAAAACGCTTCTGAGCAGATACGACAGCAAATTGCTGACAATCTGGAATGGATCAAGGCTGCGGACGGGCATCAACTAGTGGTGGGATCACAGGCGCGTATTCTATATGCAGATGCGGTAGGTCGTACTGAAATAGCCCTGGCATTCAATCAGAGTATCAAACACGGTCAGGTGGGTCCTGTTATCCTGGGTAGAGACCATCACGATGTGTCTGGAACAGATAGCCCATATCGTGAAACCTCGAATATTGGTGATGGATCAAAATTTACCGCTGATATGGCTGTACACAACGTGATTGGAGACGCTTTTAGGGGAGCAACCTGGGTATCCCTGCATAATGGCGGCGGAGTGGGCTGGGGTGAAGTGATTAACGGGGGATTTGGCTTACTGCTGGATGGTACTGATCAAGCCGCCACCAATGTAAAAGAAATGTTACTCTTTGATGTGGCTAATGGTCTTGCACGTCGGGGATGGGCCCGCAATGAGGGAGCTATATTGGCATCTGAAGCAGCCATGAAGATGGAACCGAACTTACAAATCACCAAACCTCACCTGGCTAATGAAGAACTGATCGATAACATTATCAAATAATTGTTAATTTTGACCCCCAAAGTAATACTATTTGAAACTCATAGCACAATTTAGTTTTTGGCTTACAGGTTGGAAGAAAGTAGGCCGATATCCTGAAAACACTCCCAAATCGGTGATGATCGCCGCACCGCACACCAGTAATTGGGACTTTTTTTATGCCAGGGCCGCATTTTTCTTATTAGAAATACCTGTCAGGACAACTATTAAGAAGGAGGCTATGTTTTTTCCCATGAATCTGGTGCTTAAACTTTTTGGCGTTATTCCCGTTGACCGCAATAAGCAGGCAGGAGGCCTTTCCAGGAAGAGCGGTATGGTAGATGCCATGGTTCAATTATTTGATGAACGCCAGGAATTGGTGATTATGATCACTCCTGAGGGTACACGGAATTATACCCGTCGATGGAAAACAGGCTTCTACCATGTGGCCAAGCGTGCTGGTGTTCCCATTGTACTGGGATATCTTGATTACCAGAAAAAACATGCTGGAATCGGGCCAATTGTGTATCCTGGTGAAAGCATTGAAGAGGATATGCAGACCATCATGGACTTTTATCGTGGGGTAAAGGGTAAATATCCGGAAAAGGGTGTAAAGTAAGTTGTGATATTTTTGATTTCTTCAAGATTAATGTATTTTGGTTTTGTAACCCTTTTGTGTATTTTAAAAGGGCAATAACCAAAATGATCATGAAAGACATAAGAAAGATTCTTGTTTTATTAGTTACATGTGGTTTATTCATTGGAGCGCAAAACGTTCAGGCACAAGCCTCAGAAGGGACCTTCCGTGTGGGAGCACATCTGGGCTTTGGCACTGATATTTCATCACTTGGAATCGGTGCCCGTGGAGATTACGCAGTGACCGATAAAATTTTGATCGCCCCGGATTTTCTGTACTTCTTTGGGGACAGCAACTTAAGCTGGTTCGATATTAATTTTAACGGGAACTATTTATTTGAGGTTAACAATCCGGATATTACCCCTTATGTATTGGCCGGCCTGAATATTGCCATTATTTCTGTGGATTACGATGTACCTGTTTTCGGTGAATTTAGCAATAGTTTTACTGAAGTAGGATTCAACCTGGGTGGGGGTGCAGATTTTTTGGTAGGCACGATAATTGTTTTTGGGGAACTGCGTGTGGGGCTAAGTAGTTCCACTCAGTTTGTGTTTATTGGCGGAGTCAAATTTCCGTTGAATTAAGTCGTTGAATATAAACTATTTATAATCATGTAATTAAATTAAAATTTTAAATACTGATTGCAAATTCAATTTAAAGCATTTCAATACCCTGACTCTAAAAGTCGGGGTTTTTTAATGTGTTGGATTAAATGTTTGAGGAAGATGATAACTAGTGATGCGCAATAATGTAGTTCCTGTTGGGAGACCGGTTTTTATCATGTAATTCAGCTAGCAAAAGTACCCAATGATCACAGGATATTTTGATTACCTTAAAACGGCATGCTCCAATTAGATCAATTGTATATCACGGAGAAACACGAAGGAGCGCTAAGAGATCATAATGGGCCTTTACTAAGGTTCTACTTATAAATGTCCTGATAATGCAGTCCGGTGAACATGCCCACTAGATTGAATTTTATAAAGATTAAACTGAATCTTATTTTCAAAAAGGGTTGTGGAATGTGTAACTTTCGTGTTAAACAAACTACAAAACAGCAATTGAGAATATGAAAAGAATATTTTTTGCAATGCTTTTGAGTAGTTTATTTTTTGACTTAGAAAATGCCCAGGCACAAAGCATTGATGGAGCCATTCGGGTAGGAGGTCATATGGGCTACGGAACCAGCATTGAGACCTTTGGAATTGGATTGAGGGGAGACTATGCTGTGACAACAAGCATTTTGATTGCCCCGGACTTTATGTATTTTTTCGGGAAGAATGATTTTGTGGATGTCAACTGGTTTGATATAAACTTAAATGGACACTATCTGATTGAAATTAATAACCCTGATCTTGTGCCTTACGCCTTGGGAGGACTCAATATAGCCATTACCTCCTTGGATTGTAATAATCTACCGGGGTCGGTATGCGAAGCCAATAGTGACACCGATATTGGCTTGAACATCGGAGGAGGCATGGATTATTCAGTAGGAAGAATGACCATGTTTGGTGAACTTAGGCTAGTGGTTGGTCAAGCTGATCAATTGGTATTTATCGCGGGAGTTAAATTTCCATTGAACTAGTCTGACTAAATATATTTTCAAGAAAT
>PVMK01118110.1_pt1 | contig 21229 bp, 28 predicted proteins | sample 1853481 | NCBI WGS metagenome assembly PVMK01 (sample SAMN08533507, study PRJNA380276) | Marine sediment metagenome, whole genome shotgun sequencing project.
ATTACTTCTAGCCGCATCAGGTAGGGCCAATTTTTAAATGCAAACTTGGCTAAATACTGGATGCAAATCAACACCTGACACGACTTATTGGAAATATCGTATTTAACTGATTTATATAGTTTTTATTGGATTAAATGCGATGTAAAAAAAATGGTGGGCCCTGAAGGACTTGAACCTTCGACCAATCGATTATGAGTCGACTGCTCTAACCAGCTGAGCTAAGGGCCCTTTGTGCGGTAAATACAGAGGCGGCGCGGCACCCCACTAAAGAGCGTCGCCGAACCGCAGGCGCAATTATACAGATAGTGTAGGGAATAGTGCACAGGAAGATGAGGAGATTCCCGGTTGGTCGCAATAGGATTGCCGGGTATAGTGTAGTAATCGACACTTGATCAGTCAGGTATTGTTTGATCGGGTTCAATTCTTTTACCGTGTAGCAATCCAAATTTGACCCCAAAGACTGTGCCCGCTCAAGTCAGGCTCAATAGTCCGCTAATCAGCAGTAAGCAGACGCTCATGAATCATCTATTTTGACGCTATGACATGTCGCTTAAGGCCATGGGAGCGGCCGCTGTACAGCTCCGAAATTAGGGCGTGTACCAGATCGGCGATGAATAGGCGCGTTCCTGGAGAATTCTCGTCACCTCCTCGTCCATCTTGATGCCAAATCTCACCTCGTCAAAAGCTGTCCAACGAGGGGTTGGAATCTCCAATACTCTGACGTAATAGAAGGCCTTTTCGGTTGGATCAAACTTGGGGTCGCGCCACGTCGTACTGAGTTGAACGGCGCCAATGGAGTTGGAATACGTCGCCGTCTCAAGGTCGACCGTATTACCGACGGCTGGTAGCTTGCCATCCTGCCCGGGCTCCCTGTCACCGGCCCAGACGACGTCATAGACTTTCTCATGAAGCTCGCCATCGCCGTCAAGCCAGCCCTTGACGATCTGAATTCGATCGAGATTTGCTCCATCCGGGTCCTTCAACGTCGCCACCTTGAACGTCGGCGCCTTATCGACCGGGGCGCCAGCAAGATCACCTCCCATTGGCACGCCATTGGAATAGCCAATTGCGGCGAAATTGTGTCGATCAACATCTTCCGGCGAATAGTCCCACCCTCCGAAGAAGCGCACCGTCATGCGCGGGCCGGTCGTCGCATAGACTTCTTTGCGCATCATCGCATCAAATATCGCTTCACGCGTATTCTCGGTTGCCCAAACGCCCGCATAGCCTGATTGATTGCTCTGCCATTCGGTGAACTGATCGAGAACACCAGGTATCGTCAGGGGTGGAAACTTTTTTTTCCAACGATCGGGCGATGGACTGGCAACAGCGTATTTTCCGAGGTAATTGTCCTCTTCCGCGTTGGAAAAGCTGGTATGTGAGTCAGTAGCGCCAATCATGCCGAACTTGAACGGGTTCGCGCCGAGTTTTTCGAGTTGCGCGAGTCCGAGTTTCAGTGCGGAGCGACTGTATTCAAAGCGCATCAGTTCAGGGGTCGTTCGCTTTGTTACGATCAGATTCCCCAGATCCCAGGTCTCAAAGTCAGCGAATTCGTCTTCCGGTGACAATGCGGGATGGGCTTCACTATCGCCCTTCAATTGAGTCGTTTCGACCAGCGGCTCCCAGCGCATCCGTCTTTTCGCGTAGTCCTTTGTCAGTGGATTACCATCAAGATCGTCCAATGCGAACATTTGTCCCGCCGATAGGTTGCCGTTGTGCGGAATCGCGAGAACGCGCCCGCCAATTTTGTTTTCATAATCCTGCATGTATGCCCAAAGATGTTCGGGATTTTGGCTATCGAACAGGGTAAAGGGCAGCACTTGATTGGTTTTGTCTGCTCCGTCTGCAAATATCACTATACGATGCAGGTTGTCACCCTCCGGGAGGGACGAGTACTCGTAGCCGATGAATGCGGTAAAATGCCCAGGATCGTTATAGCTGTCTGCGATCGTGCCGACACCTTGCCAAACGTTTCGCTCGAATTCCTTGCTAATGTCTCTCCTGGAGTTAGTGGCTCCATCGTTCACCATCTCGCCAAAGACATCGAGAATTCGACCTTCGCTCGCCATTTGCGACCAACGCGCTCCGTCTTCCGTCGCCGTCAAATCATCGTTTGCAACTGAAACACCTTGCACGACGCCCATGTATTCGGCGTGGTCTGCGATAACTATGAAATCGAGAGGGCGTGACATGCGGACCGGCACGCCATCGTGACCCTCAATCTCCTCGCCTTTCGCGAATCGATACGCTTCTTCGGGATCCTTTTTCGTGTTGCCATCGCCGTAGGCGTCGAAAGAAAGTGATGTGTGCAGGTGGGTGTCACCAAAATAAACATTGTTGGGGAAATCCTGCCCTACGTACGGAGAGTAAGGCTCGGTTTCCTGTGCCTCAACAGCTGCACTGAATAGGAGAACCAGGAAAACCGATCTGAGAAAAAGCGCTTTGTTTATCATCATTATTACCATTCGTTTTGTGTAGCCTAAAATCGAGTTGACAATGTTGTATGTCCGCTTTGGGGCACTCTCAGTCCCGACTGCAGGTTAACATAGCACTAACTTTCAGCCCAAAAGGAGGCAGCTTTATTACTAATGATGTCGCGGCTGTTGAATTGCATTGAATATTGAACCACATTTGCACCCAAAATTGCCCCGTCAATTGAATGCTAATTACTTGAATATATGAAGTAATTCTTGACTTGAAGCGGGTTAAGTATAAGTGCAAATGTGGGTCAAATGAGCATGCAAATCTACAGTAAGGCTAAAGGACCGTTTCTGAGTTTGTCTCATATGTCTGCCTGTATTTTCCTGATTGAACACGTGCTTCATGTGCAAATCTATTGACCCTTTTGCTGTCACGTTCCTCGTGAGAGGCTTCCAGGATCGTTCTTTTATGCCCGTTGTCATCATCGCGCAGGATATCCGAATCAAAATCACCATATCCGGCTTGGTCGCTTGTCAGGTAGGTCTGCCCGTCGTCTAAAACGCACGAGGAGCTGAATATCAAACTGGCCAGAACGATGGCCAGCGTGACCGCAATCCTGTTTCCATTAATTGAAATCATTGAATATCCTCCGTGTAAATGTCAGTGCAACACATAGCCGCAAGCGGCCACACGCTGAACCTCAAAATTGTTCACTTGTAATCCGCATTAGTGATTGCGGATTGGCCATCATGGTTTTCCCAAGAGCTTTAATTCGTGGGAGGATATGTTCAAAGTAAAATTCGGCAGTTCTGACTTTGGCTCGATAAAACTCGATATTTTCTGGCTTTTTGGCGATTTGTTCGTTGGCTCTTTGTGCCATCATTGCCCAAAAATAAGCCATGGTGACGTAACCCTGAGTACATCAAATAATCAACCGAAGCCGATCCGATCACATCCCGATTCTTACGTGCCTTTAGTGCAATCATCAAGGAGTAACGACGCCAGTTAAATACCGCTTTGGTCAATGGGAAAATAAACTTTTTCATCCTGTGCTTATGTTCATTTTTTGAAATTAAGCTGTATTTTTTACAAAAACCTAAAATCTCTTTGGTAAATGATTTCAGTGCTTTACCGCGTTGTAATAGTACCTTACGCCCAAGCAGATCCAATGCTTGAATACCCGTGGTTCCTTCATACAGCGTAGCAATGCGCGCATCCCGGACAATTTGTTCAAGCCCCCATTCCTTGATGTAACCATGACCGCCAAAGACCTGCAGGCCATTGTTGGCAGACTCAAAACCTACCTCGGTAAGAAAGCCTTTTAAAATAGGTGTAAAGAAACCCAGCTTGTCATCGATATGCTTCCTGGTCTGTTCGTCTTCGCATTGATACAGTTCATCGACTATTTTCCCGGCAAAATAGATCATTGCCCGACCACCTTCCGAAATGGATTTTTGCATTAACAGCATTTTTCTCACGTCGGGATGAACAATGATGGGGTCAGCGACTTTATCAGGGTATTTTTTTCCCGATAAAGAACGCATTGATACCGTTCTTTGGCGTATGGCAATGAAATTTGGTAGGCCAGTTCAGAGCTGCAGACGACCCTGAATAGCAATTCCAATTCTGGCGGTATTCATGTAGGTGAACATGTATTCCAGCCCCTTGTTCTTTTCACCGATCAAGTAGCCTTTAGCATTATCAAAATTCAAAACCGCGGTGGATGAACCCTTGATACCCATTTTTTCTTCAATGGATCCACAACTTACTGAGTTGACTTCACCCAGAGAGGAGTCTTCATTGACGAGAACTTTCGGTACTAAAAAAAGTGAAAGGCCACGAGAACCTTTTGGCGCATCAGGCAATCTCGCCAATACGATATGAATAATATTTTCGGTCAAATCATGGTCGCCAGCGGATATAAATACCTTGCTACCGGTAACCTCGTAACTCCCATCATTAGCGGGTTCCGCCTTTGTACGAATCAAACCCAGGTCAGTGCCACATTGTGCTTCTGTCAAACACATCGTACCGGTCCATTCTCCCTGGGTGAGCTTGGTCAGGTAGATTTTCTTTTGATATTCATCGCCGTGTCTCAATCAGCGTATTCATAGCCCCAAGACTAAGCCCCGGATAGGTGGACCATGACCAGTTAGCCGTACCAATCATTTCGGTGCGTATCAACCCAATAGAAGGGAGGGCAGGCCCTGGCCATCATATTCAATGGGATGAGAAATTCCCTTGCCAGCCACCATCGGTGTATTTTCTGTAGGCTTCCTTGAAACCCTTTGGCGTGGTCACCTTTCCATCCTGCCACTGGCAGCCCTCCCTGTCGCCACTTTGATTCAAAGGCGCCAGCTCTGTTTCAGAGAATTTGGCACATTCAGTGATGACCATATCAACCAGATCAGGTGTTGCTTCCTGATAGTCAGGGTATTTTTTGTAGTGAGTATAAAAATCCAATAAATCTTCTGTGACGAATTTTATATCTTCAATCGGGGCGTTATAGACGGTCATTACATTTTGCTCTGTGTTTAAACTGAATGATCATGGAATGTGTTCTTAAATCAGGTTTCGATAAATCTGGTTTGATTAAAGCATCAACTCCTGAACTACACTTACGGTAGCGTAACTTACTATTGCGTAAGTTACGCTACCGTAGTATTCTTGTCAAGATGAATAAAACAAAAAAACGGTCAGGGCGGCTAACCGCTGCAGCACGACGTGCTCAGTTGATTGAAGTGGGTCGTGCCGTGTTTGCAGAAAGCGGCTACGAAGCAACTTCTGTCGAAGAGATCGCTGCTCGGGCGAAGGTCTCAAAACCTATTTTATACAGTCATTTCGGTGGCAAGGAAGGTCTGTATGCGGTCGTGGTTGATCGCGAGGTTGAGCACATCCTGGGCAGAATCGCAGAGGCTGTCAGCTCGGGACCACCACGCGCACGACTCGAACAAGCAGCATTGGCTTACCTGACCTACGTAAAGGAACACCCGGAAGGTTTTGCGGTACTTCTTCGAGACGCCCCGAAACAAAGCAGTGAGATGCCTGCCTTGATGTACGACCTGGCGGACCGCATCAGTGATGTTTTTACTGAACAATTTGGTAAAGCTGGTTACGATTCAAAATTTGCACCCATTTACGCCCACGCCCTGGTTGGCATGGTCGCGTTTGTCGGACAGTGGTGGACAGAAAGCCACCGGGCTCCGTCTGTGGAAACTGTAGCAAGCCATATCGGAGCCCTGGCATGGACGGGTTTACGCCACTTACCAAAACGGCCAACTCTATTAGAGTGAGAAGCTTGGAAACCGTAGCTTTCTTCAGGCCAGTAACTACTGAGTTCCGCTGGCCGGATCCAGCTATAGGCAAATGCAGAGCACGACTGTCCGGTATTAGCAATATTGCTGTCATTGGATTTTATGAAACCTGACTTTGCCAGGGCACCCCTACCGCGACCGCTTGGTGATTCTGAAGACCATGTCAGCTTCGTGAGGAAATCATGCCAGGTTGCGTCTGATTGGTTGGCTCCTCACACGAACGAATGAAACTACCATTTTCATCTACCCACTCATTGAGCGGAGGTGGTATCGTTAGATCCTCGAAACGAATTGAAAAACATGCGGCGTTGAACTCGCCGAATATCCGAGGAAACGACATGGTGAGAAAGCTAATCTTCGACACTTCAATCCTTCAAGAACCGGCTTCCACGATTCCAAGCCGGAAAACACTCGTTCATTCACAGGACACGGCCGTTGCAACGGCGCTCGCTACCATGCACAACGACCATTGCAGCTCCGTAATTGTTACCCGCACCGGCAGGAAAGACTCGCCAGTGGTCGGAATCTTTACCGAGCGCGATGTAGTGGCTCGCGTAATCGATCAACCCGGAGAGCTCGCACTATTGCCATTAAGCGATGTGATGACTCCCGATCCGGTGGTTGGCACACAGGAGAGCACTTTTGCTTGGTTGCTCCACAGCATGAGGATCAAGGGATTGCGGCACATACCCATCGTGGATGCCGACCACCATCCTCTCTACGTAATCTCCATGCGCGATATAGTCACGCTTCTCGTGGACTCCTTTCCACCAAACGCAATCGAATGAGCGAACAACCTAGCCAGATGCCACCTGCAATTGACTTCGTCCCTGCCACGCCTCTTTTTCGGGCCGATTCGTACATGCATTGAGTTGACAATTCGCACTACCGTTGCATCATTCCTCGAAGGGATTCAACAGATGAACCCCGAAATGTTCCATGTCTGCCGTGTTTCTGGTGACCAGGGTGAGGTTATTGGCAACGGCTGTTGCAGCCAGCAAGCTGTCGATCAAAGGCAGTGTCCGATCAATTCCAATCGAGCCCCACACGTTTGCGGTTTCAAGATCGATAGGAAGTAACTTGCCGCTGAATGTACTGGTCAGCAACTTCAACCAATTTTCCAGCATTTCAGCCTTGTTTCTATGAATCGGACGGGTTTTTTCAATTCCCCGGCGAATTTCTCCCAGAACCAGGACGCTCAGAAAAAGCTCATTTTCCCTGGTGCTTTTCCACCACCTCAAAACCTGGGGGTTTGCGTCGCCGCCCTTTCTGATCTCTGATATTACATTGGTGTCGATCAAGAAACTCAAAACTCAATCTCTCTACCGGGATCCCTGGATCGCTCAAATTCGATGCCTTCCATCGGTGCCGATTCCAAAAGATCTTTGAAACTGACTGGTTGCTGGTGCACCAGGGCTGACTGCAGCGCAATCCTTATCTGGCCAGCAATTGTTCCGCCAGCCCTGAGTTCGGCTGCGAGTGCTTTCAGCAAGCCCCTGTCATGCTCTGGTACATTGATTTCCAATCTGACAATTCCCTTTTTCAGTTGACGTTCGCGGTGCCGGGCAACTGCTTTTTTCTGTGAAGGTGTCATGGCCTGATTAATTGATGTGAGATAACCGGTAATATAACCGGTTACGCTCGGAACAACAAATCATGATTGCGATAGTGTAACTATTCTAGTGATTTCTGAAGTGGAAAATCCCTATGATTTCCGTAGGAAAATTGCTGGTTTCTGGATATCGCAGTGAAAAAGGCCCGCTATTGCGGGCCCTGGTCGCGCGCAAGCACGCTCTTACAGGTTATTCCAGGTCGAGGAAGCTGCGGAGCTGTTCGGAGCGGGTGGGGTGGCGCAGTTTTCTGAGGGCTTTGGCCTCGATTTGGCGAATGCGCTCACGGGTCACGTCAAACTGTTTGCCGACTTCCTCCAGCGTGTGGTCGGTGTTCATGTCGATGCAAAAACGCATGCGCAGCACCTTGGCTTCGCGTGGCGTCAGGCCGGACAGCACGCCCTGTACAGTGCCGATCAGGCCGGAACCGGTAGCGGAATCCACCGGGGAGGAGATGTTGGCGTCCTCGATGAAATCGCCCAGGTGTGAATCTTCGTCATCGCCGATCGGGGTTTCCATCGAAATGGGTTCCTTGGCGATCTTGAGCACCTTGCGTACTTTGTCCTCGGGCATTTCCATGCGCTCGGCCAGTTCCTCGGGCACGGGTTCACGGCCCATTTCCTGCAGCATCTGGCGGGAAACACGGTTCAGTTTGTTGATAGTCTCGATCATGTGCACCGGGATTCGGATGGTGCGGGCCTGGTCTGCGATAGAACGCGTGATGGCCTGCCGGATCCACCAGGTGGCATAGGTAGAAAACTTGTATCCGCGACGGTACTCGAATTTGTCGACCGCTTTCATCAGGCCGATATTGCCTTCCTGGATCAGGTCCAGGAACTGCAGACCGCGGTTGGTGTACTTTTTGGCAATCGAAATCACCAGGCGCAGGTTCGCCTCTACCATTTCTTTTTTGGCGCGGCGTGCCTTGGCCTCACCGATTGACATGGAACGGTTGATGTCTTTCAGTTCCGCAATCGCCAGGCGTGATTCGGTCTCCAGCCGGCCCAATTTTTCCTGTACCGCATGGATTTCAGACGTGTATTCCGCCAGCGCGGACACCCATTTCTGTGAACCCGCCAGAATGGGGGTTAACCATTCGGGGTTAGCCTCGTTGCCGATGAAAGATTTCAGGAAGATTGATTTGGGCATCTTGGCCTGAACCACGGCCATCTGCAGGATCATCCGTTCCAGATCGCGTGTCTGCGAAATTGTGTAACGCAAGCGGTCGACCAGGTGATCCACCATTTTGGCCGGGTACTTGATGCGCAGGAAGATGTAAGCCATGTCCTCGCGGATTTTGATCACGCTCTTGTGCGTAGGCCCGTACATGTCGTGCGCGATGATAAATTTTTTGAACAATTTACCCAGCTGGTTGAACTTAAGTGCAACTTCTTCCAGATCCGGCCCGGTGGGGCCCTGATCCTCTTCTTCCACTTCTTCTTCTTTGGCCTCGTCGGTTTTATCACCGGAAGCGGCAGCCTCAGCTGCTTTCACTTTGGCCGGTTTGACCGGCTTGGGGATCTCCTGTTTGGCCAATTCTTCCGGATCAATAAAATCGATCATCAACTCACCCAGGCGCTGCCTGCCTTCGGCGTAAGTTGCGTACTGGACCAGCAGGGTGGCATAGGTTCCGGGGAAACGCGCCAGTGCATGGTGTACTTGCAGAAGACCGTCCTCGATCCGCTTGGCGATGGAGATTTCGCCTTCGCGCGTGAGCAATTCCACTGTGCCCATTTCACGCATGTACATACGCACAGGGTCTGTGGTGCGGCCAATTTCAGTCTCCACTGCGGCCAGGGCGGCGGCGGCTTCTTCTGCTGCGGTATCATCCGGAGTGATTGTGGCGGCTGCATCATTCAGGATCAGGGTATCGGAATCCGGCGCCACTTCGTGCACGGAAATGCCCATATCATTGATCATGTTGATGATATCTTCGATCTGTTCGGGATCGACAATGTCATCAGGCAGGTGGTCATTCACCTGGGCATAGGTCAGAAAACCCTGCTCCTTACCCTTGGTAATGAGATCTTTCAGTTGGGATTGTTGATTCTGGTTCATAAATCTTTTTACGCTTTTACCTAACTATAGTCCAAGATCATCAATTCGGCGACATCAAATTGCCCGCTGACCCCTGTTTACGTTTTCTCACCTTGCAAAGTCTCGATCAATGCCTGCCGGTGTTGCTGCAACTGCAGCAATGCTGCCTTTTCATCCGGGCCCAGGTCGACAATTTTCGGCGTGTGCGCAATCTGCATTTCCGTCCATTGCAATTCGACGCCGGTCACAGCATCCTGAAACTCCTGCGCCAACAATTTTTCTTCCCCTGGAAACTGCCAGGTTGCCAGGGTAATCAAGTGTGACCGGGCCGGATGTTCGTGCCAGAATTCCAATAACTGGGCGGTGGTCATATTGGGGTGTTGGGTACAGAAGTCAACCAGTTCCCGGTAAATCTCAATGCCCGGCAGGGCACAGCCCGAGAACCTGTTCATATCCCCCGCCAGCGCCGCCAGAGATGGATTCTGCACCAGGTGGGCCAGGGCCAGCCGCATGGGCGTTCTCTGCTGGGCCGGGTGCCGGCCAAGCCTGGCGTTTCCGCTACCACCGGGAGCCGGGCCGCGAGCCCCAAGCAGGCAGTGTTGCGCCAGGGCCTCCAGGCGGCTGAACATCATGCCATGGAATACACCCGGCGGAATCGTAGCCACTTGCGGCCTGGCCATCTCCACCAGATTTGCCCTGCCATCGATGGAAGCCATGTCTACGGCTGCTGTGAAATGGTCGAAAAAGAACTCGGACAAGGGCTGCGCTGCATCCAGTAAGGCAGCAAAGGTCCCAGCCCCCTGGCTGCGCACCATGGTGTCCGGGTCCTCTCCGTCCGGCAGGAACAGGAACTTTGCCTGCCGCCCCTCCCGAAGACGCGGCAGGGTGGCCTCCAGAGCACGCCAGGCGGCTTTTCTGCCCGCCTTGTCGCCATCGAAGCAATAAATCACCTCACTGGCCGCACGGAACAACAATTCAGCCTGATCACCCGTGGTAGCCGTACCCAGCGTGGCCACGCAATTGCGGAAACCGAACTGGGCCAGCGCCACCACGTCCATGTAACCTTCCACCACAAGGATCTGGTCCAGTTTCGCCTGGCTTTTGCGGGCCAGGTAAAGCCCATACAGTTCCCGGCCCTTGTGAAAAAGCTCCGTCTCCGGGAGTTCAGGTACTTGGGGCCATCATCGTCCAGCGCGCGGCCGCCAAAGCCAATCACGCGCCCGCGACGGTCATGGATCGGGAACATGATACGGTGCCGGAACTTGTCATAGGCGCCGCTTTTACCCTCACTCAACAGCCGCCCCGTTTCAAAAGTGACTGTTTCTTTTGGTCCCCACCCAGGCTTCCATCAAGTTACTCCAACCGCCTGGTGCAAATCCAACACCGAAATCCTTCGCGATATCGCCCGACAAGCCGCGCTTTTTCAGGTAATCGATGGCTTCCGGGCTGTTTTTCAGCTGGTCCTGGTAGAAAGATGCGGCCGACTCCATCACTTTCATACAGCCCGGCCGATGGTTGCGCCTTGCGGGAAGCTTCCCGGGGCACGGTCAAACCGGCATGACGCGCCAGATCTTCGACGGCATCGACAAATTCCAGGCCCTCGTAATTCATCAGGAAGCCAATGACTGAGCCGTGGGCGCCGCAACCGAAGCAGTGATAGAACTGTTTTTGCGGGCTGACCGTGAACGAGGGCGTTTTTTCGTCATGAAAGGGACAGCAAGCCTGGTACTCGCGTCCGGCGCGCTTCAGCGGGACGTGACGTTCGATCACTTCCACGATATCAAGGCGGCCAAGCAGTTCTTCGATAAATGATTCGGGGATCAGTCCGCCCATGGCAGGCGCTAGAGCAGGCTTGTTTGTGATTTGGCGCCCGCTTGACGGCCGCCCTTGTCAGGCCCCATGTCAGGCGCCAAGCTGCTGCTTGACGGCCTGGCTGACGGCTTTCATATCAGCACGGCCCTGGACCTGGCTGCGAAGAGTATTCATCACCTGCCCCATGTCGCGGATACTGCTGGCGCCTAGTTCGGTAATCGTAGACAGGATCAACGCGGCCAGTTCATCTTCCGCCAAAGGCTCGGGCAGGTAGGTCTGTATCAGGTCCAGTTCAAACCGCTCTTTTTCCGCCAGATCTTCACGGCCGGCCAATTCAAACTGCTCCAGTGATTCCCGCCTCTGCTTGACCATTTTGTCCAGCACAGCAAGCAACTGCGCATCATCGAGCTCAATGCGCTCATCGACTTCTTTTTGCTTGATCGCAGCGGTAACCAGTCGCAGGCATGCCAACTTATCGCGCTCTCGAGCGCGCATTGCGTTCTTGACATCATCGAGGATACGGGTTTTGAGCGACATTAAAAAAAGGGGGGGGTATTAATACATCCGTGTGCGACGAACCACTTCCCGGGACAAACGGCGCATGTTGCGCTTCACGGCTGCGGCCGCTTTACGCTTGCGTTCCCACGTGGGTTTTTCGTAGAACTCACGACGGCGTGTTTCTGCCAGCACACCGGCTTTCTCACAGGAGCGCTTGAAGCGGCGCAATGCGTACTCAAAAGGTTCATTTTCGCGAACTTTTACACTCGGCATTATTTAATCACTCTTCCTTTTTGCCAAAAATGGCATCGTGTTGACGTAGCCGCTTATTTTACCAAGCATTCCACGGTTCATGCAAAGGTTTTGTATTGTAAGAGCTCGCTCACCTACATCCCTGTAGGCGAGCGAGCTCTTACAATCGCGCGAAGGACACTGCTCCGCCGCGGCGCGGGTCACCGGCTCCGTCGAAGTGACCATCCGGACTGGCGGTGACGATATGCACACCGCCGAAGAAAAGATTTTTTTCAGCCCATTCGTGAGTTTTGGGGGCGGCGGCTTCCAGTGCCTGCATGGCTTCCTTGCTGAAACCCTCCTCGAAGCTGAGCATGTTGTTTTCCAGGTGAATCCGGGGCGCTGATAATGCTTTTTCCAGGCTCAATTCAAAATCCAGCAGATTATTTAACACCTGGGTGATGGCGCTCCGGATGCGGTTTGAGCCACCTGAACCCAGCGCCAACCGGGTTCCATCGGCCCGTTCAGCCACGGCAGGAGACATCATTGAGGCCAGCCGGCAGTCTTCTTTCCACCGGTGAAAACCATCGGGATTCAGATCTTCTTCACCCAGCATGTTGTTCAGCATGATGCCGGTACCCGGCAGAACATAGGAACAACCCTCACCGTTCGATACGGTCAGACTGGCCAGGTTGCCTGCCGCGTCCGCCACGCTGATGTGGGTGGTTCCACGGCTGAACATCGAATGTTCTTCCAGGCCCTGCAGCCACCGGCTAATGGTCTCCTCGTCCAGAAACGTCTCCAGTCCCCTGTTCGAGCTTGTGTTCGTCCCGTGCGAGATTGACTGCCCGCATACTGCGCAACAAACTCATTACGTGTTCCGGACTGTCAAATTCCGCACCAGGCGGGAGCCAGTCACTCAACAGCTTCAGCCCAAAGGCGACCAGGCAGCCGCCTGGCGATGGCGGTGGATTGATGAAGCACTCGGCATCGCGGTAACGGAACCGCACCGGCTCCCTCCGCGCGACACGGTATGCTGCAAGGTCTCCAGCTGTCAACTGCCCGCCGTTCTCCGCGCAATCCCGCGCCAGTTGCTCTGCCCAGTCTCCACGATAGAATAGATCCGGCCCGGTCTGGGCCAGGGCTTCGAGTGTACCGGCCGCATCCGGATTGACCTGCCGCTCCCCTTCCCGGATCAGTTGGCCGGGGTGCCCGGGGGATTCATACAGGCTGAAAGAATCCCCTGTGGCCTCCACGATGGGCTGTAAAATCCGGGTGATGTAATGGTTAAGGCTGTTCACTTCCACGCCGGAGCGCGCCAGTTCCACCGCCGGCGCCATGATGTCGCCAATCGGCATGCGGCCAAGATCACGGTGAATCTCGAAGATTCCAGCTACCACGCCCGGCACGGCCATCGATCCCATCCCGATGTGGAATTCCTGCACGGCCGTCCCGAAATCCGCCATGATCGGGTAAAAATCAATCTCATTTTCCGGCCTGCGGTGTGCCGGTGTCTGGCAGAAAAAATCGTACACCAACGGTGAACCGGAACCCGGCATGGCCAACAAAAATCCGCCGCCGCCCAGGCTGGCCAGCAGGGGTTCCGCAATAACAGCTGTGCAAAGCGCACCCAGTGCAGCATCAAATGCGTTGCCGCCCGCTTCGAGAATTTCTACCGCTGTTTGCGACACTTCCCGGGCTGCCTGAAGCCGCCACACCAAGGTTTTGAGTCAAGATAAGTTCTCAAAATAAAACAACAGTGAAGATAGCATAGCTCGTTGCAGCCCGCTCGCGGGCGAAAAACCGTTGCAGTCCGGACCTGGCGCGCATATAAAGGGGTTTGTAAATTCAGCGGATACGGAATGTGCGTGTACTTGGAATAGAAACTTCCTGCGATGAGACCGGGGTGGCCATCTATGACGGTGACCTGGGCCTGATGGCGCATGCGCTTTATTCGCAGGCGCACATTCATGCGGAGTATGGCGGCGTGGTGCCGGAGATCGCATCGCGGGACCACGTACGCATCTTGCTGCCCCTGCTGGATGAATGCCTGATCTAACGCGGGATGCTCGAAGTCTGAACTGGATGGCATTGCCTACACCGCCGGGCCCGGGCCTGGTCGGGGCCTTGCTGGTGGGCGCCTCGGTGGGCAGGTCGCTGGCCGCCTCCCTGGGTGTACCGGCCGTTGCCGTGCATCACATGGAGGGGCATTTGCTGGCGCCGCTGCTCGAAGCCGATGCGCCTGATTTTCCGTTCGTCGCCCTGCTGGTTTCGGGCGGGCATACGATGCTGGTGGAGGTCCGCTGCAATCGGGGCCTACCGGGTGCTCGGCGAGACCCGGGATGATGCTGCGGGTGAGGCTTTCGACAAGACGGCCAAGCTGCTTGGACTGGGCTATCCCGGCGGGCCGGCGCTGGCCAGGGCCGCCGAATCGGGCGACCCGCACAAGTTTAAGTTTCCACGCCCGATGACGGACCGGCCCGGGCTGGAGTTCAGTTTCAGCGGGTTGAAAACCCATACCCGAAACCTGTGGCGAAAACACTCGCAGGAGGAGAATGCGCAGGCCGACATAGCGGCCGGCTTCCAACAGGCGGTGATCGACACCCTGGTCATCAAGTGCCGCAGGGCCATGCAGCAAACGCGCAGCGGCCACCTCATCATCGCCGGCGGTGTGGGGGCCAATCTGCAGTTACGCGACAGCCTTGTCGCAGGCCGGGCCGCAAATACGGCTGGGGCGTATCCTATCCCCGCATTGAATTTTGCACGGACAATGGTGCGATGATCGCTTTTGCCGGTTATCATCGCCTGCTTGCAGGCCAGCACGAGCCGGAAGTTATCCATGCGCGCCCACGCTGGCCCATGAGTGAACTCAGAACCATTCAGGAGGCCCAGGCGCCATGATGGACCGCGTATTCATAGAAGATCTCAATGTTCAGACCGTCATCGGCATTTATGACTGGGAACGGGAAATCAAACAGGTCGTCAGCCTTGACCTGGAAATGGAGTTCAACATCACCAGGGCGGCTGAAACCGATTCAATCGATGACACGCTGGACTACAAAGCAGTGTCCAAGCGCTTGATCCGGTTCATTGAGGACAGTGAATTCCAACTGGTCGAAGCGCTGGCTGAACGATTGTGCCGCCATCGTCCTGGCTGAATTTCCAGTCAACTGGCTGCGGCTAAAACTGGGCAAGCCTGGCGCCGTGAGCGGCTCGAGCGTAGTGGGCGTCATCATTGAGCGCGGCACGCCCACTGCCTGACTTCTGGATGATGAGCACCGCATACCTGAGCCTGGGCAGCAACGTGAATGCACGCAGCAATATTCTGGCGGGCATCGCGGCCCTGCGCGAGGCATTCAACAATGTCCGGCTTTCACCGGCCTACCAGACCCGGGCCGTTGGCTTTGACGGTGACGATTTCATCAATCTCACCGTTTCCATTGAAACCGCGCTGCAACCGCTGGAACTCAAGCAAATTCCTGAACGAACTGGAAGACCGTCACGGCCGCGTCCGCAACGTCGCCAAATTTTCAGACCGGACCCTGGATGTGGATATCCTGCTTTACGACGATCTTTACCTGGTCAGCCCGCTGATTGAAATTCCCCGGGCCGAAATCATGGTTTTCACCCACGTCCTGAAGCCCCTGGCCGACCTGGCGCCGAAGCTGTTGCATCCCGTGTGCAGAAAAACCATCGCCGAGATCTGGCAAGCCCATTCCGCCAGGGGAACCCCGTTTAAGCTCATCAGCCTTTGACGCTGCTGGCCTCCCTACATATTAAGTGAGCGGCCACCGTCGACGGCGAGGATCTGGCCGGTAATGTAGGGGGCGTCCAGGGCAAGATAGCAAACAGCGCTGGCGATATCTGCGGGTTCGCCTAAGCGCCCCGAGGGCGGTGCGGTGGAGGATGACTGCCTTTGCACCCGCAGATCCTTTCCCGCCGGCTCGTTTTCGGGCCAGAGAATTGCACCAGGCGCTACGCCGTTGACCCGGATTTCGGGGCCCAGGTCTTTGGCCAGGGCACGCGTCATCATGGCTAAACCGGCCTTGGAGATGCTGTAGACGGCATGGCCTCGCATGGGGCGTTCGGCGTGAACGTCCACGAGATTAATGACGGCGCCTTGTGCCGCCCGCAATTCACCCAGCAGCGCCTGCACCAGGAAATAGGGACCCCTCAGATTGCTGTTCAGGAGGTCGTCCCATTGCCAGGCCTGGGTTTCGCCGGGCAGAGTCGAATAGAAGCGTGAGGCGTTGTTTACCAGGATGTCCAGCCGGCTGAACCGTGATCTTGTTGCTCCGGCGAGATGCTCGACACCCGCAGGGCTGGAAAGCTCAGCAGACACCAGGAATGCGCTGTCAGATCGGGCGATGTTCAGGCGATCCGCAAGCCGCTGGGCGGCCTCCTGGCTGGAATTGTAATGGAGCAGAATGTCACAGCCCCTTGCATGGAGCGCTTCGGCGATGGACGCACCTATTCTCGCAGCGGCGCCGGTCACGAGTGCTGTTTTGGGGGCTGTATTATTGGCGGACATCATCACATAATACCCCATGTCCCGACAGCCCAGTCCCTCGCCACCTGCCCGAGCCCCCCTGATGAACTCAAGCAACTGAGTGATGAACTGCGTGAGGTGATTCTCCAGGAAATCCGTGCTGAGGGGCCGATGCCTTTTTCCCGTTACATGGAAATGGCGCTTTACCAGCCCGGGCTGGGCTACTACTCCGCAGGGCCTGCACAAACTGGGCGAGAAGGGCGACTTCATTACATCACCGGAACTGGGATCCCTGTTTGCGGGTTGCCTGGCCCGGCAGATCGAAGAAGTTGCGGAACAACTGGGGGAGTATGACATCCTGGAAATCGGGGCCGGCAGCGGCCGCCTCGCAGCGGATATTCTGCAATTGATCGATGAACCGTTCCAGCCACGCCGCTACCTGATCCTGGAACGCAGCGCTGACCTGCGGAAGGTACAGCGTGAGCACCTGGCCGCCACGGCGCCACAGTGGCTGGGACCGGGTTGAGTGGCTGGACCGGCCACCCGGGGAGGCCTGGCAGGGCGTGATACTGGCCAATGAAGTGATCGACGCCCTGGCCGTGGAGCGATTTCGCGTCATTGAATCGGAGGTGGAACAGATCTGCGTCGTTGCAGCGGGCGATACCTTTGGCTGGTCAAGCCGGCCCGCCCCGGCAAAGCTGGCAACAGCCTTTGCTAATCTGGGTGTGGAGCTTCAGAACGGGTTACCAGTCCGAACTGAACCTGCAGCTGCCCGGCTGGCTGTCGGCGGTCACCCGCAGCATGCGCCGTGGCCTGGCGCTGTTCATCGACTATGGTTATCCGCGCCGCGAATACTACCTGCACGAGCGCAACGACGGCACCCTGATCTGCCATTACCGGCACCGCGCGCATGACGATGTCTTTTTCTGGCCGGGCCTGCAGGACATCACGGCCTTCGTCGATTTCACCGCCCTGGCCGAAGCGGCAGACCTGTGCGGGCTGCACGTTGAGGGCTATACCAGCCAGGTCATGTTTCTGCTGGGTTGCGGCCTGGAGCAGGTGCTCGCCAGCCAGGTTGCGCTCAGCGGGGACGGGGGCATGTCACTCAATGCCCAGACCCGGCATCTGACGATGCCCGGAATGATGGGGCGAACGTTTCCAGGTCATGGGCCTTGGGCGGGAGCTGGGTTTTCCCCTGAAGGGATTTGAATTGCTGGACCTGTGCCACCGGCTTTAGCCCGCCATGCGGGAAATTGCCTCGATGCGGGTACGCCTCAACAACTCGCCGATGGCGCGGCCATCCAATCCTGAAGTGTCCAACTGCTTTGCCTTGATGGAGAGGCTGACTTCCAGTGCAGCCGCCAGCTTGCGCGCCTGTGGGTATTCACGCTCCTCACAGCCCTTTCTACCGCGGTAATCAGCCTCGCAGGCCTGTACAAACGGCTCCAGATGCTCAGGGGCCGGCGCAGCAAATCGGCCTCCTCGAGCAATGCCATCACCCGGGATGGCTTCATCTCCATCAGCCGGTGACAACGCAAATGCAGGGCGCAGACTTTTAGCGCAAGATCCCGGTAGGCGCCCGGGACACGAAACCGCTCACAGACCCTGTCAACCATGGGAACACCCGCGCGTTCATGGCCGATATGGGAAGGCCAGTCAGCCGGGTCGGTAATGCCCTTTCCCAGGTCGTGCAGCAGCAGTGCGAAAACCACTCCTGCCGGCCATCCCAGCCTCGCTGCCAGGTTCATTGCCATGATGACGTGAACTCCGGTATCGATTTCGGGGTGGTACTTTTCGGGCTGCGGCACACCAAACAGGATATCGACTTCCGGCAGCAATACAGACAAGGCGCCACATTGCCGAAGCACCTCGACAAACACGCCGGGTTGCCCGGTCGACATCGCTGATTCGATTTCGCTCCAGACCCGTTCAGGCACCAGGTGCGACAACTCCCCGGACTCACCTATCTCGCGCATCAACAGCAGGGTGGAAGGGTGTACCGTGAAACCCAGCGGGAGCGAAACGGGCTGCGAAACGGGCGACCCGCAGGACCCGCAGCGGATCTTCACTAAATGCAGGGGAGACGTGTCGCAGCACCTTCGATTCCAGGTCGGCTTTTCCTCCATACGGGTCGATCAAAATGCCATCGGGGCTGCGCGCCATGGCGTTGATGGTCAGGTCTCTGCGGGCGAGGTCTTCCTCCAGTGTGACACCGGGATGAAAGTCGACGGCGAAACCATGGTAGCCGTGTCCCCTGCTTTCCTTTCCGTGCGTGCAAGCGCGTATTCCTCACCCGTGCCGGGATGAAGAAATACGGGAAATGAAGCTCCAACCTGTTTGTAACCCTGCTCCAGCAGGGCCTCCGGTGTACTGCCCACCACCACCCAGTCCCTTTCCTTGTGCGCGACGCCCAGGAGTTCGTCCCGAACCGCACCTCCAACCAGGTACACCCCCTTGTCTGGCTCCCGGTTAACATCCGACGGCATCGTCAACGCTCCATCTGCTTCCTGAAACGACTCAGCTGATTCTGATGGATCGAATTTCCCCAGGTAGCCGGGAACAATACTTTCCAGTGAACGAGGACGGATGCCAAAGCTCCACAGGGCATTATCCGTACTGGTGTTATCAATCTGCAATGAGCGGTAATTGTCGCTCGAAAACGGTTTGCCGGGCACGAAATCCATTAGCCAGCCCTGCATGCGTGAGGCAGCGTCGGGCAGACCAATTATGCGCCGTTTCAGACCGGCGGTCCTGGCTGTCCATTCCACCAGTTCCTTGAGGCTGTATTCCCTGGGGCCAACCATGATCAGGGTCCTGCCCACTGTTTCAGGGATCGTCCAATGCGATCGTCATTGCCTTGACCACGTCCCCCACCCATACGGGCTGCAACCTGGCCTGTGGGCAGGCGATCGGCAGGACAGGCGTAAAGCTGAGCAGGCTGGCGAAGCGGTTGAAAAAGGCATCCCCCTCGCCAAAAATCACCGATGGCTGAAAAATCGTGCTGTCCAGGTCCGTCGCCTGCCTGATCAGCTCTTCGGCCTGGCCCTTGCTGGCCAGGTAATGACTTTCGCCTTTTCCTGCATTGAGGGCGCTAAGCTGCAGCAAGCGGTGCACGCCCGTTGCACGGCAGGCTTCGATGAGTTTTTCCGTCAATTCCACGTGTGCCCTGTGGAATCCCTTGCCGCTACGGCCGGATTCATTGAGGATACCCACCATGTTGATCACGGCGTCCGCACCCTCCAGCTGTTCTTTCAACACATCGCTGTCGTGTACGTCGGCCTGCCTGAGCTCGACCCTCCCGGAACCAGGGCCAGATCCCGGCATCCGGGCATGTAACGGCACAACACGCGAGACTGATGTCCCGCAGAAGCCAATTCAGGCAGCAGGTGATGTCCGACAAAACCAGTTGCGCCCAGCAATACAATTCGCATGACTTTTTCCTCGTACTCAATAGTACTTGATTGATTCAGGGAGCTGGCCTCACCTCAGCCCGGCACACGACACTGGTCGTCTTCCGGCCCTGAATTACACCACCCATATTACCGGAATCAAAAGCAGGCATCCTGGAGGAAATTCGTTTAACCGGCTGCTGCAGCCGCCAGTCATAGATCGTGGAGAATGCGAGGACCCGCGGAATGTAGTCGCGGGTTTCGAAATAAGGAAGTGTTTCTATCCAGATAGCGGGTTCTGACGCGTTCTGCGATTTCAGCCAACGAGCGACCGCATTCGGACCGGCGTTGTAGGCGCCTGAAACCAGTACGGGGTTGTCGCCGAAACGGTCAATCAGTTCGCGCAAAAAGGTGGTGCCGAACAGGATGTTGGTCTCCGCCTGCATTAACTGGTCACGGCCGCTATACGGGTACGAATTGCGTTTTGCCAGCCGGCGTGCAGTAGCCGGCGTCAACTGCATCAAACCGCGGGCTCCGGCAGGTGACACCGCATCTTCCGCCATGGCGCTTTCCGAACGCATCAGGCCCATCACCCAGGATACATCCAGGTTCTTACTGTGAGCGTTACTCTCGACCAGGGTGCCGTATTCCACGGGGAAACGCCATTCGTACCAACGCAGGTCACCGCTGTTCCCCAGCGCGAATATGGCCAGGTCCGGCCAGTTTTCCTCTATCGCCAGCGCAGCAGCCAGGCGCAGACCTTCATTATCAAGTTGCCGGGTGGCCATCTGCCACTCACTCCTGGACCAGTTCCGGATACCGGCCTGACGCAATTCCAGGGACCCGCTGGAAACCGGGCTGTTCGCGCAGGGCATCAAGACCGGCCGGGTCGATCTGTGGTTCCTGGGGGCAGATCGAGTACGGCTGGTCCAGGTAATCGGCCGACAGGAAAACCATAATAGTTTGCCTCCTGCGCCAGTTCGTCTAGCAATTTATGCGCGTATTCCGGGTCGCCCATAAACAAATGGGCCCGCGCATCCCAATAGCGCCAGCGCGCATCGTCCTTCAGGTCCGGCGTCATGCTCGCAATAACCTGGATGACCTCAGCCCCAGTTTTCCGTGGCGAGGCCATACCGGACCCACCATTCGAGCAATTTGCCGTCACGGTACACCTCAGGGAACGGCGCGCATCCGCTGTGAAGTTTCAGCTGCGGCGCCCACCGCGGACCACAGGGCAATTTCCCTGAGAATGGCTCCTTCCACCTCGGGAGACCAGTCAAAGTGACCATCCAGAGCCTCGAAAACCCGCCAGGCGCGATCCGGATCGCTCCGCGCCAGCCTGCGCAAACCGTAGGCGGTGATCTGGCGGCTTTTTTCCCAGGTCGGGCCATTGCTGCGCCCGGTCGAGCCGGCGGTAGCCGGTCCGGT
>PVMK01143157.1_pt1 | contig 21214 bp, 21 predicted proteins | sample 1853481 | NCBI WGS metagenome assembly PVMK01 (sample SAMN08533507, study PRJNA380276) | Marine sediment metagenome, whole genome shotgun sequencing project.
TCCTTATAAATTCGATAAGTCTCGGGGAATTCTCGGATTACAGCCTGCGTCAAAATTGCGATGTCCCGCGCGCTACTATAGTGCCCTTCGACAGGCCATCCAGTCGCATTTTTGAAATTGGTATTAGTCATACCCAGCAACCCGGCCTGATGATTCATATAACCCGCAAAGGCAGATTCTGACCCGGCGATATGCTCCGCAAGAGCGACGCTGGCATCGTTACCGGATTGAATGATCAAGCCTTTGAGTAATTCCTCTACCGGTATCTGCTTGCCTACTTCGACAAACATTTTTGAGCCCTTCATTCGCCATGCCTTTTCGCTTATGGTTACCAGCTCATCTGCTGCCAAATCGCCGTCAGAAATCGCTTTGTCGACCAGGTAGGCAGTCATCAGTTTAGTAATACTGGCCGGTTCTACATGCTTGTCAGGATTTTTCTCGGCGAGTACCCGGCCGCTGTTAAAATCCATCAGAAAATAACTATCTGCGTTCAGCGCAGGTGGTTCAGGTATCGGTTTTGGAGCAGCCCCTACCGATGTACAGACCAGGGCGAAAAGGACTAAAAAGATAAAATTGGTAGTCTTCATTTGAATGCAGTGTATAGATTGATTAAATGAGGGGCGATTGTAGCGGTCAGCCCATGACGTAACAAGAACTAACCCGTATTTCTCATTAATTGGGGACGTAGCAGAGTTTTAATTTGTCTATCCAAATAGCCGGGCATTCCGCGTTGAAAACTGTGCTACGTCCCCAATTAATTCTGCTTCAGTCCTTTACGACGATACGCGCGGTGACATAGCCCTTGCCTTTGAGGCGGCGGATTATCGCGTTAGCCTCGTCGATATCATAAAGTGGTCCCAGCCTGACCCGGAAAAACAAACCACTGCTGGTTTCTAACTCGGAAATTAAAACTGCCTGCTCGTTGGCGTCCTGTAACTCGCGAACCAGGTTCATTGCGTTAAACTCCAGGCCAAAAGACCCGACCTGAACAAATAATGGGACCCCTTCGACATTCTCATCGGGAAGGGGTATGGGGCGGACTACCGACTCCCAGTTGATCAAGCCCGGTCTAAGCGTGGCTATTTCTACCTTCGCCGTACCCGCGCCGGTAATATCGAGTTTTTGCGCCGCGGTATAGGATAAATCTATAATTCGGCCCTCGATGAATGGACCGCGATCGTTGACCTTTACTATTATGGAACGCCCATTGGATAAATTTTTCACTCGAACATAGACAGGTATGGGCAAGGTCTTGTGAGCCGCTGTCATCGCATACATGTTATACACTTCACCGCTTGAAGTTTTTCTACCATGGAATTTTTTGCCGTACCAGGAAGCAATACCCCGTTGCTTGAAACCGTCGGCACTATCAAGCACATGATAGCGTTTACCCGCAACCACATAGGACGAGGGGTTACCGCTCTTCGACTTTTTGGTATGCGGTATGCTGGAAACCTCGGTACTGCCGCCGCGGTCGCCAATGGGCACCCCAAAAGTACAGGCTGAGAGGCCGACAACAATAATTCCAATAACAACTGAGCGACTACACATCACTAGCCCTGCTCCATCCCGGCTTTGATTAATAACGACAACTGGTATACGGCCATCGCGTATAACTCGCTATGATTGTATCGCGTAATAACATAGAAATTTTGCATTCCAACCCAGTACTCAGAATGGTTTTTCTGTTCCAGTCTCACCAGCGCCACCGCAGTATCCGGGGCTAGTTCAACTTTTGACTGCAATCCACTTTGCGCCAGATCAGACCACTTATACGAGGGTTTAACGCCAGGCGTAAGTTTTGCAATGGTATTTGTTTCTCGCACAGTAAGAGGACCGGCCACCGCTTCCTCGGCGCGCCAACCGTGCTTGACAAAATAATTAGCCACACTTGCGGTAATATCTGCGATGCTGTCGAACAAATCAACCTGGCCATCGCCATCAAAATCGACGGCATAACTGCGGTAACTCGAGGCGATAAATTGCGGCATACCCATCGCCCCGGCATAAGACCCCCTCAATTCCCCGGCATTCAGATTCTGTTCCTTCACCAGCAACAGGAATTGTTCAAGTTCACGAGTGAAAAACGCAGCCCGTTTAGGATAATCGAAAGCCAGGGTTACCAGGCTATCAAGTACCGGATCCTTACCCTTATAGATTCCATAATAGGTTTCGACACCGATAATAGCGACGATTATTTGTTCTGGAACACCTGTTTTTACGGATACTTCGGATAGTAATTGCTGATTATCCCGCCAGAATTTTACGCCCAGATCTATGCGCTTTTGTTTGATGAAAATAGGACGATACTGATACCACTCCAGTTCTTTTTCAGCCGGCCGATTGAGTAGATCAAACAGGTGGGCCTGTTTTTTCACCCCGGAAAACAATGCCACCAGCTCTTCTTCGCTGTACTCGCTGTTAGCCGCGAGCTTTTCTACAAATGCGTTAACATCCGCACGATTACTATAATCGCCCGATTTGATTTCAACCGCGCTCACAACAGCCGGTAATAGCAAACCTAAAAGCAATAGATATTTCATCATTTAACCCAGAAAACGCTTTGCCGATCGAATTGACATTATCAGTCCAAAACCCATCATCAGGGTCACCATTGAAGTACCACCATAACTTATCAGCGGTAACGGCACACCAACGACTGGCAACATCCCGGCAACCATACCTATATTGACAAACAAATAGACAAAAAAGGTCAAACTTAATGCGCCCGCCAGCAGTCGACCAAAATTTTCCCTGGAACAGGCTGCGATATACAGACCCCTATAGATTATCGCCAAATACAATAGAATCAATAAAATACTGCCATAAAATCCAAATTCCTCGCCAAAAACAGAGAAAATAAAATCGGTTGACCGCTCCGGGATAAAATCGAGCTGCGACTGGGTACCGTTGAGCCAGCCTTTACCATAGACGCCACCTGAACCGATCGCGATTTTTGACTGGATAATATGATAACCTGAGCCCAATGGATCACTCTCGGGGTTCAGCAAGGTAAGAATGCGATTGCGTTGATAATCGTGTAGCACAAATTTCCACATCAAGGGCGCCATTAAAGAAAACAGAAATCCCAGGCTAAGCATAATTTTCCAGCGTATTCCCGCAAGGAACAACACAAAAAATCCGGCACTGCCAACCAGAATTGCGGTTCCCAGATCCGGCTGACGAGCTATCATAACTACCGGAATCATCACCAGTATTACCGATACTGTTAAAGCCTTCCAGCCTACAGGCAAAGTACGATCGGCTAAATATGAAGCCACCATCATCGGTACCGCCAATTTTAAAATTTCGGAAGGCTGAAATCGGATAAATCCAAGATCCAGCCAACGTTGTGCACCCTTGCCTACTTCACCAAAAAACATGACCCCCAGTAGTAACAATAGACCCAGTAGATAAATCCAGGTCGAAACTTTTTTCAAAACGCGTAACGGCATATTTGCGATAACAATCAACAAAACCAGCGCCATCGCCAGGCGCGTGACCTGGCGCATCATCAGGTCCACGTTAGAACCACTGGCACTGTACAACAACATCATTCCAAAGATCGAAAGCAGGCTGAGTAATAGCAGTAATACCGGGTCTAAACGCAGGGCATCCAGAAATCGTTTGGTATATGAGATATTATCGTCGTCGAGAAATTGATTCATGACTCTCCCTGCAACCAGGCGTCCATTACCAGTCGGGCCATTGGTGCTGCGACAGAACCGCCATGTTCACCGTTTTCGACAATAACGGCAACTGCGATGCGGGGGTCTTCGGCAGGCGCATAACTGATAAATAATGCATGGTCACGTAATTTTTCACTAACGGTCTCTTCGTCGTATTCCTCATCCTGGGCGATACCAAATACCTGGGCAGTACCGGTCTTGCCGGCCACTTTATAAGTTATACCGACGTTTGTTCCACGCGCAGTACCGCGCGCGCCATGAACCACGTTTATCATAGATTTCCGAATATGTTCCCAATTCTGGGCCTTGATCACGTGGTATTCTCCCGCTATCTCGACTGCCAGTTCACGCCGTTCTTCATCCTGGTTGTAGCCGATAGCACGCACCAGGTGGGGTCGAAACCTTTTGCCTTTCTGGGACAGCGCTGCGGTTGAACTAGAAAGCTGCAACGGCGTCACCAAAAAATAACCCTGACCAATGCTGGTGTTAAGCGTTTCACCGGGAAACCAGGGCATACTCAGTTTCTTTCGTTTCCACTCACGAGAGGGTAGTAGGCCGCCCTTTTCGCCGGTGCTGTCAATACCGGTTTTCTCACCAAATCCAAATTGGACGAGGAAGGCGGACATCTTGTCGATCCCCATTTTATAGGCCAGGTCATAGAAGTAAACGTCACAGGACTGGGTAATCGCAGACTTCATATCCATAAGCCCGTGTCCCCATTTCTTCCAGTCTCGAAATTTTCTCGTCTCCTTGGGGAGGATATAATAGCCACCGCAAAATCGTTTCTTGCTCGTCGTAATCGAATTAGTTTCCAGGCCGCCGAGCGCAAGAAAAGGTTTTATCGTCGACCCGGGCGGATACTGCCCGGCAAGCGCGCGATTAAACAGCGGCCTACGGGGCGAATCGCGCAGGGCACTGTAATTTTTTACACTGATTCCATTAACAAACAGATTGGGATCGAAGGTTGGCATACTGACCAGGGCCAGTATTTCGCCATTGTTTGGCTCAATTGCCACCACCGATCCGGTATAATCGCCAAGAGCATCCTCGGCAACCTTCTGTAACCTGGAGTCGATCGTCAGATACAAATTATTACCCGAAACTGGCGGGGTTTCATTGAGCACCCGCAGGGTACGGCCCTTGGCATTCACTTCAACCTGCTGGACACCTACGCTGCCATGTAATACGTTCTCATAATATTTCTCCAGCCCGAGCTTACCGATATGACTGGTTCCCGCATAATCGATTTCGTTAACCCCCCTAAGATCCCTTTCGTCTATACGACCCACATATCCCAGTGCATGAATCGCATGCCCTCCCTGGGGATAGTTACGCGTTAAACGGGCATTGATTTCGACGCCGGTGAACTTGTGTAAATTGACCGCGAGCCTGGCAACTTCGTCATCGTCGAGATTCAGGCGCAAGGGTATGCTTTCATACGGTCGGCGCCGCTTCGAAGATTGCCGATATCGCTTTAGATCGTAGTCACTAAAATAAACATACTGTTTCAGCCGGTTCAGGGTATCGTCAATATCGTCAACCTGTTCACGGATGATCTCTAGCCGATATGCTGGTAGATTATTAGCCATTACCACGCCATTTCGATCATAGATCAAGCCGCGGGTTGGCGGTAAGGCCCGGATACGAATCCGATTGCTGTCGGAGAGGGTTGAAAAATGCTCGTATTCCAGAACCTGCAGGACGTACAGTCGGCCCACTACTGTCGTTATCAATACCAGCACGATGACCGCGGATACGATTAAACGACGCCGGATCAGGCCGTATTCGAAATAATCATCTTTAATTTGAACTCGGTTTGACATCTAGAACTGGGGTGAGTGGAAAAAATATCTTTGGATTTCTGAGTGGAAATCAGGATACGAGATTAAACCACCGAAACGGTTAGATGAATAGTGTAACGCCTGTTTTTTCAATTAAATCGCAATGATTGGCATTATTTACACTTATTTTAGTAGATTCGGTCGTTTTTTGCGAAAGAGGTTTTGAACCCAGGGCAAAAATCGATATCATGCACGCAAAATTTTTCAGGCCGCCCGTATGGCCTGTTCATTAATTATTACAATATTCATTAATTTAGGGGAAAAGTATGGAAGTAAGTACTCTGTTGCCGCCGATTATCGGTGTGCTGGGACTGTTTGCCGCCAAATACACTTATGACCAGGTGAAAAAATATCCGGAAGGTGAAGGCAAGGTTGTCAAGATTGGCAACCAGATTCATCTCGGCGCGATGGTTTTCATGCGACGCGAATACAAGATGCTGTCTATATTCGCCGCTGTGTTGATGGTATTGCTGTATATTTTTCTTGATTGGCAAACCGCACTTAGCTTTTTACTCGGCGCGTTGGCTTCGGGGTCTGCCGGTTATATCGGGATGAATACGGCAACCCGCGCGAATATGCGCACCACTACCGCGGCGCATAACGAAGGTGCCGCCAGCGCCCTTACGGTTGCCTTCTTGGGTGGATCGATCATGGGGCTTTCGGTAGCTGCATTAGGCCTGTTAGGCCTGGGCATCGTATTTTTAATGTTCAGCGGCGACCCCGAAACAATACATGCTATTCACGGATTCGCGATGGGCGCTTCAGTGGTAGCCCTGTTTTCGCGTGTCGGTGGCGGTATTTTCACCAAGAGCGCTGACGTCGGTGCCGACCTGGTCGGTAAAATTGAAGCCGGTATACCCGAGGACGATCCTCGTAATCCGGGTGTAATTGCCGACAACGTGGGCGACAACGTGGGCGACGTTGCCGGCATGGGATCCGATATTTTCGAATCCTATGTTGGATCGATGATCGCGACCATTGCGATCGCTTCTACCCTGACCGTCGCTACAATGAGCGACATGGGGAGCCAGGGTGACCTGATGTTCCTGCCATTGGCGTTGGCATCACTGGGCTTGCTTTGCTCCATATGCGGCATTTACATCGTCAAGGTAAACTCGGCAAAATCACCCGAAAAGGCGCTGCGCATGGGCACCATGGGTGCCTCAATCCTGTTTATCGCGATCGCCTATTTAGCCATATTAATGCTCGGTTTGTCCTCGGGAATCTGGATGGCGGTTCTCTCGGGTGCCGTTGGCGGGATTATTATTGGCCTGGTTACAGAGTACTACACTGCCGGTAAGCCGGTGGAGCACATCGCCAAAGCCGGCGAAACCGGGGCCGCGACGGTTATGATTGCCGGGCTTGCGATCGGCATGCAATCAGTTGCCGTGCCTGTCCTGACAATTTGCGGCATTATCGCGGTATCGAGTCATTTCGCCGGGCTTTACGGCGTTGGTATTGCCGCTGTCGGCATGCTCGCTACGGTCGGCATTACGATGGCGATCGATGCCTACGGCCCGGTTGCAGACAATGCCGGCGGCATTGCCGAAATGGCTGGCCTCGGCGAAGACACCCGCAAAATCACCGATTCACTCGATGAGCTGGGAAATACTACGGCAGCGATCGGCAAGGGCTTTGCAATAGGCGCCGCCGCTCTCGCCGCTCTCGCCATTATTACCGCTTTTATTCAAACCGTTGCGGCCAACATACCCGACTTCAGGCTCGAACTGAATAATCCGGAAGTGCTGATCGGCCTTTTCATCGGCGGCGTTATTCCATTTGTGATCGCTTCTATTACGATGACCGCGGTTGGCGATGCCGCGTTTGAAATGATCAAGGAAATTCGGCGCCAGTTCCGCGAAATTGACGGCCTGCTGGAAGGCACGGCGGAACCCGATACTGCCCAGTGCATTGATATCGCAACTACCGCGGCCTTGAAGAAAATGATACTTCCCGGAGTAATCGCAGTCAGTGCACCGCCGCTGGTTGGCTTTCTGATCAGTGCCCAGGCGCTTGGCGGCATGCTCTCGGGTGCACTACTGAGCTGCGTACTGATGGCGCTGATGATGGCGAATGCCGGCGGCGCCTGGGACAATGCGAAAAAATATGTCGAAAAAGGCAATCTCGGCGGCAAGGGATCAGACGTGCATACTGCGACCGTGGTCGGCGATACCGTAGGCGATCCTTTCAAAGACACCTCCGGCCCATCGATGAATATCCTCATCAATGTGATGGCAATCGTCAGCCTCGTGATTGCGCCTTTGCTGGGATAAGCCAACAACTGAGTTTTCCAGGTTTTAAAGGGTAGAGGGTTTTTCTACCCTTTTTTTATCCCATCTGGGTAATTGAACTCTACTATGCCCTGTATGAAAATAGGCATCTATAGATGGAGAATATCGTATGAATCCAAAAAATGCTTTTTACGCCCAATCTGGCGGCGTCACCTCCGTCATCAATGCATCGGCCTGCGGGGTGATTGAAACCTGCCGCCAACATAGTGACCGCATCGGCAAGGTCTATGCCGGTAATAATGGCATAATCGGCGCCTTATCCGAAGAATTGATCGATACCTCCAGGGAATCGGACGCGGATATCGCAGCATTGAAGAATACGCCATCCGGCGCTTTTGGTTCCTGCCGTTTCAAACTCAAAGGTCTCGAAGAAAACCGGCGTGAGTACGAGCGTCTGATCGAAGTATTCAAGGCGCACAACATTGGTTATTTTTTTTACAATGGCGGCGGTGATTCGGCCGATACCTGTTACAAGGTTTCTCAGTTGTCTGAAAAATTAGGCTACCCGGTACAGGCAATTCATATCCAAAAACAGTAGACAACGATTTACCGATTACCGACAACTGCCCTGGTTTCGGTTCGGTGGCCAAGTATATCGCGGTTTCCGCTCTCGAGGCTTCCTTTGATGTTCGCTCGATGGCGAAAACATCGACAAAGGTTTTTGTACTCGAGGTAATGGGTCGACATGCCGGCTGGATCGCAGCAGCGGGCGGCTTGATTGAGGATTACGGTATTCCCGTGCTATTGCTGCTGCCCGAGGTTAGTTTTGACCAGGATAAATTTGTCGCAGCGGTAAAACGCAAAGTCGAGGAATACGGTTACTGCACGATCGTCGTTTCCGAAGGCGCAAAATATGCCGATGGCAAATTTCTCGCTGAACAGGGTACGCGCGATTCGTTTGGTCATGCTCAACTCGGCGGAGCAGCACCGGTAGTCGCTAATATTATCAAACAGGCCCTGGGCTATAAATTTCACTGGGCGGTTGCTGACTATTTGCAGCGCGCGGCACGCCACCTGGCCTCGGCAACTGACCTGGAACAGGCATATGCACTCGGCAAGGCCGGTGTGGAAATGGCGCTCGACGGCAAGAATTCGATAATGCCAACCATCGATCGCGTCTCGAATCAGCCCTATCGCTGGGAGATCGGTAGCGCCAGTCTAGCCGATGTCGCCAATGTGGAAAAAATGATGCCAATGAACTTTATTTCGGACGATGGTTTTGGCATCACCGATCTTTGCCGAGAATACCTGTACCCGTTAATACAGGGCGAGGCTTACCCCGAGTATGATGAGCGCGGCATGCCGCGATACGTGGTTTTGAAAAATGAACTGGTCGACAGGAAACTCGAGGCATTCGAGATTTAGATAAAAATTATCAGTGCTGCCCTATTAATAGTATGAAATACTGATAGCAACCAGTGATGTAGCTGGATTTGGCGTGTTACGGCTCACCCGAGACATGAATCGGGAACGTCTGACTGAGACACGCCGTGCCGATGCGTCGGACCGTCCCATCCATGGGGGCTCGGCATCCGCATCCATGCGGATGACGGTCTCAGCCAGACGTTGCCAACCCATGTCTCTACTAGTTAACCGGCCGGGCATTCAAATCCCCATAGCCAGGATGGTCCTAGCTATTCTTTGCCGAACAGCATGGCAGATTCATGCGTACCAATTTCGGTGACTTTACGCAGCTCCGCATAGTCGATATGGCAAATACAATTACGGCCGGACTCCTTGGCCTCATACATGTATTTGTCAACCGAATCGACAAACATTTCCACATCGAGAATACTGGTTCTCATATAAACGCTGGCGCCCATACTCACGGTTAAATTAATTTCGCTTTGATTGTGCACAAGCGGAGTGAAGGCAATCGTCTCGCGGATGCGGTCCGCAACTTTAACCGCCAGGTTGAGATGGGTTTCGGGAAATATTATCGCGAATACCCCGCCCCCATAACGACATACGCTATCGGTTGTTCTTATTTCCCGCTGGATAATGGCGGCGACATGTTTGAGCGCCTGGTTTCCAGCTTCGTGACCCTGACTATCGTTGATACTCTTAAAATGATCGAGGTCGGCCATTACCAGGGTGGTGGGTATTCCACTGCGTTTCGACCGGTCCATTTCGGCCTGTAACACATTCCGAAAGTAGCGAAAATTGAAAACCCCTGTTAGTGCGTCGGTGGATACCAGGTCTGACAGATCGAGGACCTGTTGGCGTAATTTTTCAATCTCATCAAGCCACCGGCAATCGTTTTCACCAATTGGGCATTGCAGTCGTGACGAGTCAGATTTTTCCATACTTGAGGCGAATCACCATTGTGATTTCCGGTACCGATTATCAAAGTATAGCAGTAACTTTTTAAGATTCAGGGAAGATAAAGTCTTACGCACCGGTAGTAAAATAATACTGACAAGGTCATAAGCCTAGTCACTCGATTCGAACACGAGGTTTAACTCGTCGATACGATTTTTTGCTTCCGGACTAGCACCTGGACCGGCAACCACGACGATATCCCGTGCCCTTAGCGGCTGACCCCTGGAAGAATAGACCTTGATTTCTGCGACAGGTTCACGAAACTGCCTGTCCGTAAATATAATCGCTTCCTGGTTTTCGCCCATTACCCATTTATCACCCCATTGGGTGAGCGCGATCAGCAACGGCATCAACGCTTTGCCCTTGCTGGTTAATACATACTCATGTCTTTTTGCACCCTGTTTTATCGGCACACGGTCGAGTATCCCGTTCTCGCACAACGTCTTCAGGCGCGAGGTCAGAATATTGCGGGCTATACCCAACTGCCGCTGGAAATCCTCAAACCGGCGAGTGCCGAAGTAGGCCTCGCGAATGATTAATATGGCCCAGCCCTTGCCAATAATATCGAGCACGTGGCCGACCGACCGATTTAGAGGATCGTAATTTTCTGGTCTCAACATGGATTTGTCGTATCGGGCATCAAGCTACTGCTAATTACATGCCTTCTAGTTCACCCTCATTAGATTTTTCAAACTGTGGCAACGCATCGGAAATTTCGTAGTAATCTCCTGCTTCCGAAATATAAACATGGCCGATGGTTCTGAGTCCATGACTAGCATCGAGCGAGCCGGCTGCTACCGAGATTCTGTTATTGCCGCTGCGAGCGTCCCAGAACAGGCTTGACCCACATTCGCTACAAAATCCACGCCAGGTATCGGGTGAGCTGTCATGAAACCATTTCAGGCTTTGCTGCAGGATTAAAACCAGGTCCTGTTTATCGACAGCCGTGTAAGCCGCGACATGACCGTGGGTCTTGCGACAATTCTGGCAATGGCAGTTAATAATATTACGCCGAGGTCCGGTAATTTGATAGCTGACCCGACCACAGAGGCAGCCGCCAAACAGAATTGGAGCTTTATCTTGAACTGATGGCATAATCATGTCGGAAAATATTACTGGTTTTAACCCGTATTGTATCGGCATCAGGCCGGTAATCCCTAATCCATAGTTGAGATAAAATTAAACTGTGCTTCATGTAGCCTTACACCTGCTCATCCCGATATTAATTGCAGTCTGGTTTTTTCCGGATAACCGATGGACAGCATTATCAATACTGTTGCTCACTATGCTGGTCGATCTCGATCATTTACTGGCAACTCCATTGTATGACCCTGCACGATGCAGTATAGGATTCCATCCCCCTGCATGGTTTCATTCCTATCGGTTTCTACGGTTTAATGCTATTACATAAAAAAACCATGCTGATCGGACTAGGCCTGACGATTCATATGCTACTCGACCTGTTTGACTGCGTTGCTATGGGCAATCTTCCCTGGACTCTGATTTCTTAACCGGCATGATTTCACGAAACGAATGTATCGCCAGAAAGTTCATTACATCAACCACGGGCGCCATCGAGTCCGGCTTGTATATGGCTAATAACTGATCGATTCCATATTCCTGCGCAGACTGTAGTACCCTTAAATTATCGTCGATTAACAGGGTCCTGGATGGGTCAAAAGGATGTCGCCGCTGGACTTCGAGCCAGCACTCGGGGTTTTCTTTGGGCAGGGAAAATTCGTGGACGGTAATCAGCCGATCAAACTTGTCGGCAATGCCGGTTTTTTCCATTTTTAGATTGAGACTATCGTGATGGGCATTGGTTACCATCACCACATCCTTACCAGCCTCTCGCAAGGCATCGAGAAAATCTTCGCAGTGGGGCCGGACGCTAACCTTGTGACTAACTTCATGCTTTAATTCAACCACGTCGAGTTTCAGCACCTCGCTCCAGTAATCGGTTGAGTACCACTCCAGGGTGCCTTGAATTGAACGAGTCTGATGATTGATGCTGCGTTTAGCCTGCTCTGGGTCCAGGCGGTTAATTTCAGCATAACGCAGAGGCAGATATTCCTGCCAGAAATAATTGTCGAAATGAAGGTCCAGCAGGGTTCCGTCCATGTCGAGTAAAACGGTATCGATTCGACCCCAGTCGATCATCGGCCTGACCTTTGACCTGCTATCTTCGCGAGATTACCCCGAGTACAGTGCCGGACCAAATCCGACAGCACTGACTGATTACAAATCACGCGCCAGACGAATGCCGACATTATATTGACCTCGGGTACTTAGAAACTTCTCCCGATTTTCAACCCGCATGGAACTAGCCGGGCTGTGGTATGCGCCGCCACGGGCTATGCGAACCTTACAGTCACCACCCTCCCAGACAGAGCCATCGGTTGGTGCTTCCTTATAATTACGGTGATAACAATCGTGTACCCATTCATACAAATTGCCGGCAGTGTCGTAAATACCGTACGGATTGGGTTTGTAAGTCCCAATTTTTGCCGGCTTACTGGTGTTATATTCGCTCTTGCAATTAAAGCAATGGGCATTACTGGCACCAGCCTTCCTGCCCCACCAGTAGGATGCCGTTGTACCAGCCCTCGCCGCATATTCCCACTCGGCTTCAGATAACAGGCGATAGTTTTTACCTGTTTGCCTGGACAGCCATCGAGTGTAAGCATAAGCGTCATCCCAGGAAACATTATTGACCGGTTGGACGTTACGATTCCAGCCGGAATCGTCCGGTTTTCTGCGCTTGGTGGCCTTCGCAAAGCGGTCATACTCGGCATAGGTAACTTCGTAGACCGATACCAAAAATGACTTGATTTTGACCTTATGTCTCGGTACTTCGTCGGCAGCAATAACACCGGACCTTGCACCCATAAGGAACTCACCAGCAGGCACCTGGATCATCAACGGAGCGCTGCCGCCTGATTTTAATTTGTCCCTGAAAACAGTGGCATTGCTGGCAACCACTGGCTCCGGCGCTGGTTCCGGTTCTGGCTCCGGTTGCGCTTCGACCACCTGCGGCTCCTCTACAGGCGCCTGTTCCTGAGTTTGTTCAACGACTGGTTCGGCTTGCGTTGAGGAGGTCTGGGATTCTATTAGCGCCGTCGCCATTTCTTCGGCCTGTTTGACATACCCGCCCTGCCAGGCGAAAAATCCACCGCCGCCAAGCAAACCTAAAACCACTAACCAGACCAGCCATTTGTATGAACGTGGTTCCCGTGGTGGTTTATAAGTAACGGCTTCTTCGGCCGGAGCTTCTGATTTTGGCTCGGCTTCAACTTCGACAGGAGCAACCTTGGCACCACGCTCCTTGACGTCAATGACAATTATCGTGGTGTTGTCCTGATTGATCTTGTTGGCATCTTCGACAGCCTTGAGTAAGGCATAGACACACTCTTTTGCGGTATCCGACCAGGATGAGTATTGAATAATTGCACCGGCACCCAGTGTATCCAGTCCATCGCTGGCAATGATGACTCGATCGCCAGGAATAAGCTTGACAGGTTCCTCCGGAACGTCGATGTTACTGATTTCCTCCCCGGTCATCGCGCTCATCAGCATGTTTCTGGACATGCCTTTCTGTTCTTCGACTTCTTCGCCCTGTTCCTTCATCAGGTCGATATAAGCGCCATAACTATGATCGGCATTTTGCTTGATCAATTCACGATCACGTATCAGATATAGATGACTGTCTCCAACACTAACCCAGTATAAATTATCGTCTTGCACATAGGCCGTAACCATGGTGCAACCCATGCCCTTAAGCGCGGGGGTTTCTTTTACAGAGGTGCGTATTTGATCGTTAGACCGATTCAGGGCATCGGTCAGGGTTTCTGCAATTGCAGTGGTAGGGAAAGCAGACTGGAATGATTTGTTGAACGATGCGACCACCATGTTGCTGGCAACGTTGCCCGCCGCATGACCACCCATGCCATCGGCCATAATAACTAGCGAGCAAATGTCCCCATTTTCAGCTTCACCGAGCTGATTGACCATGAAAGCGTCTTCCTGATAGTCCCTCGCACCATCGATCTGATCGCTTGCAATTTCGAATTCAACACTCATCTTAGCAATTTGATTCCCAAAATCTCACTCATTAACTATAGCAGTATAGTTAAACCTGTTTCTAGTTGACTGGCCATATCTCTATAAAAATACTACATTTTATCCAAAATTTAGCATGGGTCAGGTACTAATTTCGTAAAAAAGGCCGGTAACCGGAATTTCTAAGCAATTCCAGGGGTAAATATAGATTATCTGGAGCATCCTGCCAGTCCATCCATACCCATTGTAGACATTTGTCCAGCTCACAAACTCGCAACATTTCCGGGTTCGAACATTCTGCCTCGAAATATAGTGAGATAGAATGATTCTGAGCCGAAAATAAATTGTTAGTATAGGTAACGAATCGAGTACTCTTGAGTTCCAGTCCGGTTTCTTCTTTTACCTCCCGCTTTGCGGTCGCATCGGCAAGCTCCCCCGTCCTGATCCAGCCACCAGGCAATTGCCAGGCAAACTCACCTGGTTTAATAACGCGTTCACCAAAAAGAACTTTTCGCTTGTGGGTAACAATTACCGCAACCCCGGTGCGCGGAAAATTGATTCGCTGACCATTATCTTTCATTACGTCCCGTGACAGGCTTAACCAAATCTTAGTTTAGTAGAAAACAGATCTTTATACAGTCCGATAGAAGCGATATTCAAGCTCGCCCAGAAAACCATCTATAACACCAACCTTCAACATCGATTCTGATGATAATCAGATTCCTGTTAATCAATACGTTTTACATGGAAAATACCGGGCTGGAAAGTTGTAATCTGAATGCTCATAAGAGCGGCAGGAACTCTATGATATATTGCCTGTCTATTGCTGACTAACCCAATCCGTGCAACCCAAATGATAGATACCTGGCCATTGTTGAAAAATACCAGCTTCCCATCGATCTCACGCCAGGCCGTCGAGATTTTGCAGGTCAATCTCGGATATCGATGCAATCAATCCTGTTTGCATTGTCATGTCGCCGCCGGGCCTACGCGCAAGGAAATAATGACAGGAGAAAATATCGAGTATCTGATAAAAATACTCGAACAGCCAACGATTCATACCCTCGACCTTACCGGTGGTGCGCCGGAAATGAATCCCCTGTTTAAGGAACTCGTGCTAGAGGCGAAGAAGTCCGATGTCACTATTATTGATCGTTGCAATCTAACCATTCTGCTCGAGCCCGGTTTTGAGGACATGGCCCGGTTCCTGGCCGACAATAAAATACAAATAGTGGCCTCGCTGCCCTGTTACCTGGAAGAGAATGTTGATGGTCAAAGGGGCAAGGGAGTCTATCAAAAAAGCATAGCCGCATTGAAAATTCTGAATCGGCTCGGATATGGTCAGAAAGGCGGCAAGCTGACGATTACCCTGGTATACAATCCGACCGGCCCCTACTTGCCGCCACCGCAGCAAGATCTGCAAAATGACTATAAGCGGTTTCTCAGCGAAGAGTATGATATCTGCTTTAACCAGCTATTTACGATCACCAATATGCCCATCGCGCGCTTTGGCAGCACGCTGGTTTCCAAAGGCGGTTTCGAAAACTATATGAATTTACTGAAAGATTCTTTTAGCGCCTCGAATCTAGCCGGCCTGATGTGCAAAAACCAGCTAAGCGTAGACTGGCAGGGTTACGTCTACGACTGTGACTTTAATCAAATGTTAAATATGAACATCGGTAATCCGCAAACTCGTGCGCCCCTGCATATAAGGGATGTACTGGATCATGACCTGTTAAATATTCCGATACGTATTGCCGATCATTGTTATGGCTGTACGGCGGGACAGGGTAGCAGCTGTGGTGGAGCACTTGCCTGAATCCAGTCGAATTTCGGCCAGCATCATCATACCGGTGTTGAATGAGTCGTCAGAGTTAGGCAACACACTGAAGCAACTGTCGCAAAGTCTACGCGGAAACTGCGATATCGAAATTATTCTCAGTGACGGCGGCAGCACAGACAATAGCCCGGAAATCGCCAAACACTATTCCTGCCGCGTGATCAGCACTAGCACCGGCAGGGCCAGCCAGATGAATGCGGCAAGCGCACAGGCGCGCGGTGACTGGCTGGTGTTCCTGCATGCAGACAGCAGGCTTCCGGACAACTGGCAAGACCAGTTGCGGCGATCAAACCAATGGGGATTTTTCCCGGTCAAATTAAGCGACGAGCACTGGCAGCTACGCATAGTCGAAAGCTTGATCAACCTGCGATCCAGGCTTAGCAAGATCGCCACTGGAGACCAGGGCCTGTACTTTCGCAGGTCTCTTTTCCAGGAACTGGGAGGCTACCCGGATATTCCGATTATGGAAGATGTGGCGATCAGCAAACTCGCCCGCAAAAAAAACGGCGCCTTCGATTGGGATCCAGCCGGTGACGACATCGAGTCGGCGTTGGCAACAACATGGCATTATTAAAACTGTTTTATTGATGTGGAGCCTGCGCCTGGCTTATTTTCTGGGCGTAGACCCAGTTCGCCTGCATCGCATCTATTACCCAAATTAGCCGGTGAAATCAAATGGTTATACAGCGCCGGCGTTGATCCAGTTATTCGCCAAGCCACCGGTCAGGGGTAAAGTAAAAACGCGCCTGATACCGGATCTTGGTGAATCGGCGGCAACAGATATCTATCGCTACTGCCTGGACTACACGCTGCGTCTTGTACGCCATTCGGGAATTGACTACCAGCTATGGCTGAGTGAAGAATCGCAGGACTCGATATTTCAGGACCAGCCCTATAGCCTACAACAGGGAACCGACCTCGGATCTCGAATGCTATCGGCAATCAAAAATCGATTAGAACAAAACGCAAATAATGTTTCCGGGGTTATCCTGATTGGTTCAGATTGCCTCGATATGACACCCGCCCATCTGCAACAGGCTATCGATGCTCTGCGCAATCACGATATGGTTTTATTACCGACATTCGATGGCGGTTACGCTTTGATAGGATGCCGCAGGATCGATGCCGAACTATTCGCCGATGTTAAATGGGGGGGAAGCATGGTGCTGCAAAAAACACTGGAAAATGCTAAATCCCTGAATTACCGGGTATCCCTGCGTGAAACCGTCAGGGGCATTGATAGGCTGCAGGACGTGAATCAGTATACCGAATTGAAATCACTGATCGCCAATAACTAATGTTATATTCCCTGCTCAAACCTATCCTGTTTTCAGTCGATGCGGAGCTGGCTCACGAGGTCAGCCTGGAGATGTTAAATCAGTTCAAATGGCTGCTTCCCCAAAATCGAGTTGAAAAACCAAAACGGGTAATGGGAATCGAGTTTCCCAATGCGGTTGGCCTTGCCGCGGGACTCGATAAGAATGGCGAATACCTGCCCGGCCTCGCCAGGCTGGGTTTCGGATTTATCGAGGTAGGCACGGTGACGCCGCTGGCCCAGGACGGCAACCCCAGGCCGCGTATGTTCAGGTTAATTCGTCACCGCAGTATCATCAATCGAATGGGCTTCAATAACAGGGGTGTAGACCACTTGCTGCGACAGTTGCCGGAGAGACCCAGGCCTTACGTGCTGGGAATAAATATTGGTAAAAACCTGACGACCCCGGTGGACAACGCCCTTTCGGATTACCAGATCGGGTTGCAGAAAGTTTACCAACAGGCCGACTATATCAGTATCAATATATCGTCGCCAAATACACCCGGCCTGCGCAAGCTGCAGACCGAGGCAGCACTTGACGCCCTGTTGCATGGTATCGATGAAACCAGGAAGTCACTACAGGACCAGTATCAATTGAATCGACCCATCGCCCTGAAAATATCCCCTGACCTGGACGACGAAGCGATACCCGCGATTGCCGACCTGATGCGCAAGCACGGAATCGATGCCCTCATCGCCGCCAATACCACCCTGGACCGGTTGCCCGTGGCTGGCCATCGCTTAGCCGGAGAAACGGGTGGTCTTAGTGGTAAGGCTGTTTGCGAAAAGTCAAGACATGTGCTCAGCGAGTTCCATCGTGTTCTGCAAAACGATATCCCTGTCATATCGGTCGGAGGCATCGATTCGGCTGCAGAAGCAAACAAGCGTCTGGAACTCGGTGCCAGCCTGGTACAGTTATACACGGGATTGATTTACCGGGGACCAGGCCTGGTAAGGAAAATAGCCGAAGGACTTCCGGGCTAGCAGCCTGTCGGACTTAGTCGCTAACCGGCTGTTGCCCTCGGAACCAGCGCTATTTCATCGCCCTTACTTCGGCCGAAGGCGAAAACGCCCTCAGGTACTCACAGGGCAATTCGTAGCTGGTGGCGTCATCGAAATGAATTTCGAGCAGGCGGGAATTCTGATGCAGCTTTATTTGAGTAGGCACCACTCCACTCATGACAGGCTTATGTCGACCAGGTATCCAGCATATTTACGAATATTGATAACCCCGGTATCCAGTATCAGGTATTGGCCCTTTATTGCGTCCAGTTGGCCCTCGACTACCGGTGTTTTATCCAGGTTAAAGCTCACGATCTTGCTCGGGTACTGGCGCGCCGGAAAGTGAAAATTCTGCAGTTGGTCCGGGCTGGCGATGATTTCAGCGTCATTTTTAACGTCATCATCGATTTCCGACACCACCTCTGGCCATAAAGACTCGAACAGGGCATACAAATCCAGGGGCTCGACTTCATTTTTCAACATGGTGCGCCAGTTGGTCCTGTCACTAATGTGTTTTTTAAAGGCGGTTTCGATTAAACCCGAATAATAGCGTTTGGATACCCGTAGTATCGGCAAGGCCTGCAGCGCTCCCTGGTCAATCCAGCGGGTCGGCAACTGACTTTCGCGCGTGATACCCACCTTGGCTCCCGAGGTATTCGACAGATACACGATATGGGGTTTCCTGCAGTGCGACAGGCCCCATTCCGGCTCACGGCAGGTACCCAGATGATAATGGCATTTTTCGGGAGACATGATACAGAGATCACACTGGGCCAGACTGCTGAAACAGGGGTAGCAGTAGCCCTGGTTAAAGCTTTTTTTGATAATTCGCCCGCAATGGATACACTCGATTTCCTGTAAATATTCGATCCGGATGGTTTTACCAATGCAGTCGTTCAATGTCAGAGTTTGGCCGCCAAAATCCAGTTCATAAACTACTGGATCCTCTGGCCGGCTATGCATTTTGTGCAAATTTCCCCGGTATTTCATATTAGCCCTGGGCAGGTAGGTATAAATATCATGGTGAAACTGGCTTGTTCAATCGGTAAACCGATTCGATTAAATGCGTCAGCCCCTGGTCACGCCAACGAGGCCTTTCGTCAATCACGTTGTTTTGCTCCAGAACCTCGACTGCATAATGAGCCGCATAATGCTGCTCGACCTCCTGCTGTAAAACCGCAAACGGCGGCCCGTTCATCTGTGCCTGTTCATATTCCAGGGTGATCAACAGCATGTCGGCATCAACGGGGATAATAGAACGCATATGCGCACAATAGCGATCACGATTACCCTCATCCATAGCGATCAGCGAGGCGCGGTCATAAACCATTTTGCAGTCAGCGAGCTGTTCCCGTTCCAGTGCAAAAAAATCGCCCTGAATGAGACTGATATTTCCACTCTTGCGCAGGACGAACTGGTCGGTTTCGAATTGCTGGTATGCTAAACCCTGCTCGGTAAAAAAGGATATGATGGCTATTTCCGAGAGCTCGATTCCTATTACCTGGAAACCCTGCTCTGCCAACCAGGCAATATCAAGCGCCTTGCCACAAAGCGGCAGAAAAATAGTATCTCCAGGCTCCAGGTTAAACCGGGGCAGGTGTTGGGGCAGATACGGATTAACCCTGGTCTCGTGAAAACCGATTCTATTTTGCTTCCATCGATCCAGCCAGTGGTCAGGGTGCATAATGTCGGTCCGAGAAAAAGCGCACCTTAACCTTTTTAAGCGCAAAATTCATCGGTTTTCGATTATTCGGATTTTGATTTTCTGGATATTTCTTAACTGTATTTCGTACGCTAGTACTTCCCGAATTACTAAATTATCAAAAAAATCTACAAACGAACCTTGACGCAATTACGACCATTCTTCTTGGCAACGAATAATGCCATATCTGCACGCTTTACCATTGTGCCGTAATCACTGGTTTCATCGGTCATGGATGCCACCCCTATGCTCAGGGTCGCAGATTTTTCACCATAGGCAGTCTTGTATTTTGTTTCAGATACCTCCAGCCGAATCTTCTCAGAAAATTTTTCGGCCGCATTCATGTCAACATTAGGCATTAATATACTGAGACCATTCTGACCGTAGCGTCCGAGCACATCGTTTTCCCTGTCGACACGGGAGAAGATGTATTTAACGATTGCGGCAAATACCTTGTAGGCAACATGATCACCATCTTCCTCCCGCAATTTGGGTAACCCATCGACTTCGATAATTACCACCGATAGCGGGTCACCTTCAACAATAGCCGTACGATACCTATCGATTGCTATGTTGTCTGCGTTCTCTCGACTTAGCAGGGTAATGGTTTTCTTCGCTTTGTCCTGAATTCTTTTGGCCTTTTTCATCGTCTTACTCGATGCTATGAGCCCATCATAATCACTAAAACTCTGGTCGGTGACCTCCATATCCGTCGATTGCGATGTCGCTATTTTTGACAGGGCGGCGTCAGGTTTATCTATTTCTGGAACCGGAGCCGGTGCTTGCATAATCACCGCTGAATTCTTCGCTGTCCGTTTAAATATCAACATAGCCTGGCTGGCAATACTCACACTGGCTATAGTGTCCAGGTCGTTAAAGGGTGCAGAAGTTCGCCGCAGGGCAATAACACCCATCAGGCCGGACTCATTAAAAACCGGGATATCCATTCGATAAGACAGAAACTTCTTCCTTTTACCACCCAGTCTGCCTTTGACTATTTCATGCTCGGAGCTAATGGTTGCCTGGCGGGTCTGGTTTATTTTACCCAGAATCTCTTCAGACCAGAGTGTCTTATCTTCGCTTTGAAAAAGGGTTCCATCGATTTTATCGGGCACGGGCTTGGGTCCCTTTCCGCCCAGGGCGGTAAGAATAT
>PVMK01128725.1_pt1 | contig 21212 bp, 19 predicted proteins | sample 1853481 | NCBI WGS metagenome assembly PVMK01 (sample SAMN08533507, study PRJNA380276) | Marine sediment metagenome, whole genome shotgun sequencing project.
CGTGCCGGAGATCGGCCTCACACCACAACTCGTCGCCCGTTTGCAAACGCGCCTTGGCATCGCTCCAGCCGTGCTGCACTCCGGTCTTGGTGATGCAGACCGACTGCGAGCCTGGCGCGGTGCCCGCGCCGGACGCGCGCAACTCGTCGTCGGTACTCGTTCCGCTGTATTTACACCGATGCCAAACCTCGGCTTGATTGTCGTGGACGAAGAGCACGATCATTCGTTCAAGCAACAGGAGGGCTTGCGTTACTCGGCTCGCGATCTCGCTATCGCCCGCGCCAAGCATCACGATGTCCCTGTGGTACTGGGTTCCGCGACGCCAACGCTTGAGTTGTTGCGGCATTGCCTCACAGGCAAGTACACGCGAATCGAGCTTCCCGAACGCGCGGGCGGCGCCCGGCCGCCGAATTTCAGGCTCGTAGACCTGAGCCGCACTCCGATGGTCGACGGCATAAGCGAGCCACTCGCCACCATTATCGATGAGCACTTGCAGGCTGGCGGCCAGGTATTGATGTTTCTCAATCGCCGCGGCTTCGCGCCGACACTGATTTGCTCCAACTGTTCCCAAGTTACCGAGTGCGCGCGCTGCGATTCACGCATGACCGTACACGCGAGGGACCGGCAACTGCGCTGCCACCATTGTGGTTCCTGTCGTCCGCTCGAGTCAGCGTGTTCAAGTTGCGGTGCCGAGGTCAAACCGCTCGGCGAAGGAACCCAGAGATTGGAGGAGGCGTTGCAAAAGCGATTCCCGGACCATCGTATTCAGCGTATTGACAGCGACACAACGCAGCGCAAAGGGGCCATGGATGCTGCGCTTGCGATGGCGGAACAGGGTGTTGCCGACATACTCGTTGGCACCCAGATGCTGTCCAAGGGCCATCACTTCCCAAAACTGACGCTGGTCGGAATTATCAATGCAGACCAGGGATTATTTGGGACGGACTTTCGCTCCAGTGAGCGGCTTGCCCAATCTGTCATTCAGGTCGCGGGTCGCGCCGGCCGCGAAAGCCGGCAAGGCGAGGTCGTCATTCAGACAGCGTTCCCGGATAACCCGTTTTGGCAGTGTCTCATTGAGGGCGGTTACGGCCAGGTAGCGGCGAATGCGCTCGCTGAGCGCGAAGCGACCCGTTGGCCGCCGTTTACGTGGCTCGCCCTTATCCGCTCGGCCGCGCACAAGCAGCAAGATGCACATGCTTTTCTCGATGTGGCACGCCTGTTGATTGAAGCGAACGCGATCGAACATCTGCGCGTACTCGGTCCTGTTGATGCGCCGATGGCCCGCCGTGCTGGCCGGTTTCGTGCACAATTGCTGCTGCAGAGCTCAGATCGCAAGGCACTGCACACCGTACTTGGCCAGCTTCGCCCGGCGCTCGAAAGCGAGCCCGTTGCCCGCAGGGTTCGCTGGTCTATCGACGTAGATCCGGTCGAATTGTTTTAGGCCACCGCTGCGAAATTCCCTGTAGAATTGCGGCTCGCAAATTCTGGCAATATCCGAAAAATGAAGTCCATAGTCGCGCAATTGATACAAGATGGCCTCGAAGGGTTACCGGCGCTCGCGGACGCCGTCGGCGACATCTCGGTTGAGAGTACCGTTGAGCGGACGCGCGATGCAGCGCACGGTGACTTCGCGAGCAACATCGCGATGCGGCTGGCCAAGCCGGCCCGCAAGAACCCGCGCGCGCTCGCCACGATGCTCGTGGAGCGAATTGGCGACAGTGACCAGATCGACAACGTCGAAATTGCGGGCCCGGGCTTTATCAATTTTCATTTGAGCGCTGTCGCCTTTCACGCTGAAATCCTGTCGATCCTCTCCCAGGGCAGCGACTATGGTCGGCAGGCGAGGAAAGAAAAACCGCGAATTTTGCTGGAATTCATTTCTGCTAACCCGACCGGGCCACTACACGTGGGACATGGGCGTCATGCCGCCTTCGGCGCGACCGTCGGCAACTTGTTGCAGGCTGCTGGCTACACCGTGAGTCGTGAATACTACGTCAATGATGCTGGCCGACAGATGGACATTCTTGGCGTCAGTGTCTGGCTACGCTGGCTGGAGTCAAAGGGCACAGTCATACCGTTTCCCGAGGCAGGTTATCGCGGCGATTACATTCGTGATATCGCCAGCCAGATCGATACTGCCGGCATCGAGCCCGGCACCGCTGAGGAATTGCTTGACGGCATCCCCAAAGAAGACAAAGAAGAAGTCATTGAGGCCCTCATTACCAGGGCAAAGTCTACGCTGGGTAGGGATGACTTCGATCGCATTCGTCAACAGTCACTCGAATCTATTCTTGCCGACATCAAAGATGACCTGGCGGAGTTCGGCGTGACATTCGACCACTGGTACTCCGAGCAAAGCCTGACAACAACCAACCGCATCGATGATGCGCTCGCCGTTCTGGAAGAGCGCGGCCTGTTGTACACGAAGGACGGCGCCACCTGGTTTCGCGCCATTGACTTCGGTGATAAAAAAGACCGCGTCGTCATTCGCGAGAACGGTGCGACGACCTATTTCGCCTCCGACATTGCCTATCACTTCGACAAGCGCGAGCGCGGCTTCGATTTCTTGATTGATATTCTCGGCGCAGACCACCATGGCTATGTGGCGCGAGTTCGCGCCGGGCCGAGGCGATGGGTTACAAGGCGACCGATCTTGAGGTTCCGTTGATGCAGTTCGTCGCGCTCTATCGCGACGGCAGGAAAGTGCAAATGTCGACACGGTCCGGCGAGTTCGACACGCTGCGGCAGCTTCGGACAGAGGTTGGCAATGACGCCGCCCGATTCTTCTACGTGTCACGGTCCAACGATCAGCACCTCGATTTCGACCTGGACGTTGCCAAGTCGGAGTCGAACGACAATCCGGTTTACTACATTCAATACGCTCATGCGCGCATCGCCAGCGTTTATCGGCAGCTCGCCGAGCGCTCGCTGGCGTGGGATGCCGAACAAGGTCGCAGCAGTCTTTCGTTGCTAACCCAGCCGCAGGAAAAGGCGCTGGCTACGGCGCTGAGTCGATACCCGGAGGTCATAGAACTAGCCGCGAATAATCGTGCGCCTCAGCACCTCGTTCATTATCTCCGGGACCTGGCTAACGATTTTCACACCTACTACAACGCGCATGCATTCATCGTCGACGACGCAAAACTGCGTGACGCGCGATTGACGCTGATTAGCGCAACGCGAACTGTTATCGCAAACGGGCTTGAGCTGCTTGGCGTTTCGGCGCCGGAGACGATGTAATGGCCAAGCGCAAGCGTCGCCGATCGAGCAGGTCAAGGAATAAGCAGCAATTTCCGGGCTGGCTGTGGATGTTATTCGGACTCTCGCTTGGGCTGTCTGTTGCTTTCGCGATATACGTCAAGGACGATCCAGCGACCAGCCCTTCAAATCAAGCGGCTCAGCCCCAGGCCGCCAGCACGCAGAACTCTCTCGACAACAATGGCGAGATGCCAGCCGCCACAGCGTCCGAAACAGAGAAAAAGGAACGGCGTTTCACGTTCTACACGCTGTTGCCAGACTTCGAACTTATCGTTCCGGACAGGCGGCCCGCAGTGGAAGCCGATCTTGAGCCCGCTGCCATCGTCGAGCCCGGTGTCTATGTTCTGCAAGCTGGTTCGTTTTCAACCAACCAGGACGCGGATCGCCGACGCGCCGAACTCGCACTGCAGGGCATCGAGTCACACATTCAGCGCGTAAAAATCAACGACAAGAACTATCACCGGGTCTACGTAGGCCCAACTGAAGATCTTGACGAACTCAACATGCTGCGCAGCCGACTGCGTGCCGCGAAAATCGATGTCTTCCGCATTCGAATCAGTGACTAGTACGATTCGCAGCAGTCTTTTTCTCGCGCTGTTGGCGCTGGCCGCCTGTGCAACGACCGCACCCGAACAACCGGCGCCTCCTGTCACGATAGAGCGCGTGGACCCCGCACCACAGCCGAAGCCCACCCCTCCACCCGAGCCCGGCAAAAGCTCCCTCAGGGTCAGTATTGCAGCCGTCGGCGATATGATGATCGGCACTGACTTTCCGGAAAACCACCTGCCGGATGACGATGGGTTGAGCTTCCTGGCCGCCGTAACACCATGGCTATCTTCTGCGGACCTGACCTTTGGCAATCTCGAGGGCGTGCTCGTTGATGGTGGCGAGCCCGCGAAAAAGTGTAAGAACCCGAGCGCGTGCTACCTGTTTCGTTCGCCAACACGATACGCGGCGCACTATCGTAACGCCGGCTTCGACGTCTTAAGCCTAGGCAATAATCATGCGCGCGACTTCGGAGAGGAGGGGCGTACCGCAACGATGACAGCACTCGACGAGGTCGACATTTTGCATTCGGGCCGCGTAGGTGATTTCGCGAGCATCGACGTTAACAACATCAAGATCGCCGTACTCGCCTACGCGGTGACCAAAGAATCGAACATGATGCTCGATTACGATCTCGCCGAGGCAACAGTCGCCGACTTTGCCGCATCACATGACATCGTCATTGTGTCTTTTCACGGTGGCGCCGAAGGCGTCGCCGCATCGAACATTCCATTTGCCGAAGAGGAGTATTTTGGTGAGCCTCGCGGCGATGTCGTTGTGTTCGCACGTCGCATGGTGGATGCGGGTGCCGATTTGCTCATCGGGCACGGGCCGCATGTTGTGCGGGCAGCCGAAGTTTACAAAAATCGGTTAATCGCATACAGCCTGGGTAACTTCGCGACGTACTACGGCATTAGTGTCGCCGGCATCAAGGGCATCGCACCGATACTGACTGCAACTCTCGATGGCGAGGGTCGTTTTGTGGAGGGTGAGATCATCTCAACGATCCAGCTGCGCCCGGACGGACCCAGCATCGACGAGAAGCAACGCGCACTCAACCTGATGCGCGGCCTCAGCGTTGAGGACTTCGACAAGCCGGGCCTGGTATTTCTTCCCGACGGCAAATTAGTTAAATCCGCAAACTAGTCGTCCGCGCTGACAGATTTGAAATTCACGCCCAGCGCTCTCAGTTTGCGGTAGAGGTGCGTGCGCTCCATGCCGACACGCTTGGCGAGCTGGCCCACCTTGCCATCGCAGAGAATGAGCTGTTGTTGCAGATACGTGCGTTCGAATTGCTCGCCAGCTTCCCTTAGCGGCAGCGATAGCAGGTCCTGCTTGACCAGCGGCTCATGCGCCGGCGTCGCGGCACTGATTTCTGCTTCCACTTCCTCAAGGGAAATGTCGTCGTCGGATCCCGTTAATAGCAACCTCCGCGTCAGGTTCTTGAGTTCACGAACGTTGTCTGGCCACGGGTAATTTCGCAATCGATTCTGCGCAGCAAGGCTAAACCGACGAAAAGTGAGGTTTTCGGAGTCGACCAACTTGTCAACGTAGTAAACCAGCAGGTCGGGAACGTCCTCTGAGTACTCGCGCAGTGGCGGAATTCTGAGACTCAATACACTAAGGTGCGCGACAAGGTCACGGCGTAATGAGCCGCTTTTGACTTTGGCGTCATAGTCCGTACCGACCGTTGCGACTACGCGGCATTTTAGCTTGACGTTTTCCATGCCGCCGACACGCCGATAGAACCTATCCTCCAGTGCGGCCACCAGGATCCTTTGTGCTGCTTCACCGAGGTCGGTAAGTTCGTCGATGACTAAAGTGCCACCACCTGCACGCTCAAACGCTCCCGCCTGTATCTCACCACCGTCCTCACGACCGAGCAGCAGCTCTTCCGCACTGCCCTCGGACAATGATGCTGCCGTTACGCTGATAAGAAGCTCATCGGCCCGGCGGCTCAACGCGTGCAAATAACGCGCGAAAGCGCCGCGACCGGCGCCGGGCTCGCCACTCAATAACACTGACTCGTCATGTTGGGCGTACTGCTGCACTTTTTCGCGCAGACCTTGCATTAGCTCGCTGCGGCCCACCGGCGCCAAAAGCGACGGCAATAAGCCGCGTGTGGCAGAAGACTGTTTGGTCCCTGACTCCAGGGCTGCCTCAACCGTGCGCAACAACTTCGCCAGTGACAGCGGCTTTTCGACAAAGTCGAACGCTCCCAGTCGGGTTGCCTCGACTGCGGCATCCACTGTCCCATGACCCGACATTATGACGACCGGACACTTTAGATCACCGCTATCGGACCACTCGCGAAGCAGCGTGATGCCATCGGTATCCGGCATCCATATGTCGAGCAGGATCAAGTCGAATTTTTGATCGACACGCGCCTTGCGCGCCTCCTCGGCATCTGCTGCGACGGTTACGCCGTAACCCTCATCAGTCAGGATGTCTTGAATCAAGGCCCGAATATCGGCCTCGTCATCAACTACAAGCACTTGAGAACTAGTCACGCTCTGTTTCTCCTCATTTAGGCACGGGTCGCTTTGGTAATCCGCGCCTCGCGCGCCGCCTCGTTGAGTGGCAACCGGATACTAATAACGGCGCCACCCTCGCTTCGGTTGTAAGCTCTAATCGAGCCAACGTGTTCTTCAACCAACTTCTTGACGATTGCCAAACCCAGCCCCGTACCTTTCGGTTTGGTCGTCACATACGGATCGAACACCTGGTTGATCGATCCTTCTTCAAATCCGGAGCCGTTGTCTTCAACCTTGATCTGAATGATGTTGATGCCTTCCAGCTCTGCAACACTGACATGCACGTCAATTTGCCCCTTGGCCACGTTCTCGAGCGCTTCGGTCGCATTGCGAATGAGGTTGTGCAAGATTTGTCTCACGCGACCAATGTCGGCCTCAATCATCGGCATGGTCGGGTCTGAAGTCAGCACAATTTTGATGCCGCTTTCCTGTGCCCTGTACAGATCAACAACCTCATGCACAAGCTTGTCCATGCTGAATCGCCCGATATCCATGTCCGGCGCACGTGCGTAATCGCTAAACGCGTTGACCATCTCTTTCATGGCCTCTACTTGCTGCACAATCGTGTGTGTCGCACGGTCCAGAACCTGCGCTTCTTCCTCAGGCATCGTGCCCAGGTATTTGCGGCGTAATCGTTCGGCCGACAATTGAATGGGCGTTAGCGGGTTTTTGATTTCGTGTGCGAGACGTCTCGCGACTTCGCCCCATGCTGCATCTCTTTGCGCCTGTAGCAATGCGGTGATGTCGTCGAAGACGATGACGTAACCCGCCGCGTGACTCTCGTCACCGGGTAACGTTGTGCAAGCACACGTCAGTACGCGACGACCCACATCACCACGCAACACGATCTGCTCTCGCCATTCTGTCTCGCCCGAGCCGAGATGCATCTGCGCCACATCAACGAACTGCTCTAACAGTGGCTGTCCTTTGGCTACATCAGACAAATACTCGCCCACGCTGTTCTCCAGATCGACACCGAGGATTGCGCCGGACGCCTGGTTCGCTGTACGAATTCGCATATCCGATTCAAGCGCAAGTACACCGGTCGATAACCTTGCCAGAATGACCTCGAGGTTCATCCTCTCAGCTTCAACAAGCGCCTGCGAAAGACTCGCTTCTCGCCGCGCCGTCGCGAGGCGCTGCGTCATGTCATTGAACGAGCTGATAAGGAAACCGATTTCATCTTTTGCCGGCGCGACCAGCCGCATATCGAAATCGCCCTCTGCGACCGCTCGCGTACCCGCGACAAGATCCTGTATCGGGGCAACGAGCCTGTGCGCGAGAACGAACGCCCCGTAAATTGCTGTCAGCAAACTCAGCAGCAGCACGACACTCAGCGTTAGTGAAAAGGTGCTCTTGAGTGGATCACGAAGGTAGACAAGCTGCTGATATTCCCGGTACGATTTATCGACGCTATCGGCCATGCGCGCCAGGCGCTCGGCGACCGGGAAATGCGCCTGAATGACGCCGATGGGCTCCGCGCTACCACGAAATGAAAATAGGACAGCGGTGCGAATTTCGTAATCATCCGGATCCAGCATCACGTAGGGCCGGTTCTGCTGCATTTGCAAGACGACTTCTTCCGCAAGAGGCCTCGGCAGAGCGGCTGCCGAGCTGTCTGAACTCGTCGCAAGAATGCGATTGTTGCTGCCATAAATCGTAATGTCACTCGCGCCGCTTTCCCGCCGCAGCATGCTGAGTTCGAAGATCAACTGACGCTCACTGACGTCACTCAATCTTTGTGAAATTTTCTGGGTGGCAAAGAGATGCTGGCGCATCTGCATTTCGAGCGCAGCCCTGGACAGCTTGAGTGCATTCTCCAAACCCCGCCTCGACTTCAGCGCTAAACCAGGTGTCGATACCGCGATTGATAAACTGGATGGAAAAGTAGAAAACGACGAGCAGCGGCAATACCGCCAGACCGACAAACATGCCGACAATTCGCGCCTTTAGTTTCGCTCCCGGCACATGCGTTCGGTACTCGCGCAGCAATCGCAGGAGATTGCCAGAGAGCAGGACGAACAGCACGAGCACACCGGCAATATTGATCGCAATAATGACGTTGTATAAGCGATCAAATTCGGCTGAATCCTGGGCGGTTCGACTCAGCAGAAAAAGTGCGACAAGGACAAGGCCGACGCCGATCGCCGCAAGCAGTGAATATACGGCTCTTTTTATCGCTCGAGGGGCCATTCAAACCATTCGCTTGTCAACTGCCACTGAGAGCGCCAGAAGAACAACAAGCGGAGCGGCGCTGGATATTGCCGTGTGCTGAGCAATGCGCGAAGCCGAACAGTATAATTCTTGCCGGTCTCCAGTAATGCATCGTCAATCACGGGCAAACCCTGCACGCGGCCGAGGCTGTTCAGCGCGGAGTAGAGTGTTGCGAAGGAATCCTGGTCACCACTGTTGAGGTTTCGGACAAGGTAGCGTTGGCTAAGCGGGCGATATTCGAGCTCATATCGAATCGTAAGCTCTGCATCTGTCGCATCGAAGTAGAAGCGCCGTTCACGAATCACTTCCATTTGCAGTTCAATCCTCAACGCAACGCCACTGGATAATGCTTCGAGCGCTCCATAGCTAAGAACCAACTGCAAGCGAGCGTCAAGCAAATGCACGCCTTCTGCCAATTTTGTTACCGCTGAGCGAACCTCAAAATAGCCCTCGCGCCGGATTTCGTCCTGCGCAACGCTATTACCCACGACGAACAGCAAGAACAGCGCTGCTACGAGGCGGTTCAAGGGTCGTTTGAATTGCAAATTGGGTGCGGAAAACATTTTTCTTAGGAGACCTTCACAAGACCTGCGAAATAAAAACCATCCAGCCCTGCCGTTCCCGGCAGAACCTGCTGTCCGCAAGTCTTGTCCCGCATTAGATCGCGGATGTTGTAATTTTGCAACACCTGGTCTTCCTGTGCGTCATCGTTATTGGCGAGAAAGCGAGCGACAACCTTGTCATTTTCCGCAGCCAGAACTGAGCAGGTCACATACAGCAGGCGCCCGCCCGGAGCCAACAATGGCCAGAGAGCATCGAGCATTGTCGATTGCAGTCGGGCCAGCTTCACAATGTCCGTCGACCTCCGGAGTAGCTTGATGTCCGGGTGGCGCCGAATAACTCCGCTGGCCGAACACGGCGCATCAAGCAGGATTGCGTTAAACGGTTCGCCGTCCCACCAGCTCTTTGGATTGGATGCATCACCGACGAGAAGGGTTGCATCCAACCCCAGTCGCTCGAGGTTTTCAGAGACGCCCGTGAGCCGTGATTCGTCAATATCTATGCAGGTTAGAGCCGTTCGCTCACCGGCAAGTTCCAGTAGATGTCCACTTTTGCCTCCAGGTGCCGCACATGCGTCCAGAATCCGTCCGCTGATACCCTCCAGCAACCACGGTGCCGCGAGCTGCGCTGCGGCGTCCTGCACGGAAACCCGCCCCTCGTCAAACCCTGGCAATGTATCAACCGGCCGGGGCTCGGTGAGTCGCACTGCCTGTGGTGCCGCCTGCAGGAGTTCGCCCTCAATACCCTGCGCTTTGAGGCACTCCATGTAGTCACTTGCCGACCCATGCCGCGCATTTACACGCAACCACATGGGCGCCCGGGCGTTGTTCGCGGCCACGATTTCTCTCCAGTCATCCGGCCAATCTGCCGCGAGCGCATCCAGCAGCCACTGCGGGTGATTGTGCCTTGCCTCTTCGTTAGACGTCTGTTGCTCAGAAATTCGGTCGCGAAGGAACTTGCGCAAAATGGCGTTTACCAAAGATGCGTGTTTTGGCCGCTTTAGCAGCCTCGCAGCTTCTACCGTCGCCGAGACAACAGCGTGGTCGGGAATGCGCGTCTCGCTAATTTGGTAAAAGCCGATAGCAAGCAATGCATTGATCACGCTATCGCGTTTCTTCAGCGGCCGGGCCAGAAGTTTGCTGATCCAGGCCTGGAGCTGCCAGTACTGACGAAGCGACCCATAGCAAAGGAGTCGCAACAAGGCGCGGTCTTCGGCCCAGACCCGGCTTTCAAACTCGACCAGGGCGGCATCCAGTGAGCGGCCGCCAGTCGCAACCGCATCGATAACCTGAGCTGCTGTTGCCCGCAGCTTCGCACCCGTCTTTTTGTCGCTCACAGTCGCAGGCCGGTCAATTCGACTTGATTAGCAAATTCCCCGGCCGTAACGGCGCGCTTTCCGGGCCGCTGCAACGACTCAATAATCAGAGCCCCATCCCCACAGGAAACAACGATGCCATCCTTCCCGGACGCAACGATCGTCCCTGGCGGGACATCGACGCCAGCTGTCAGCCTCGCGCGCCAAATTTTGATGCGTTCATCACCCAGCATGAACCAGGCGCCTGGCGCCGGGTCAAATGCCCGCACTTGTCGCTCAATCTCCCGAGCGGGGCGCTGCCAGTCGATCGCAGCATCGCTGGTTTTGATTTTGCCCGCATACGTTGCGCAAGTTGCGTCCTGCGCTATCGCTGCAAGCCTTCCCGAGAGAATCTCGTCAAGGTGCTTCACCAACGCCCGACCACCGAGGTCCGCGAGACGATCATGCAGCTCGCCCGCTGTTTCATTGTCACCGATCGTTATTGTGCTACTGCTGTAGACGGGCCCGCTATCGAGACCGGCCTCCATCGCCATCAGACTGACACCCGTTTTTTCGTCGCCGGCGAGTATCGCCGCTTGAATGGGCGCCGCGCCGCGCCATCGGGGCAGCAACGACGCGTGCACGTTGAGGCAGCCCGCGCGCGGAATGTCGAGGACGGTTTGCGGCAGAATCAAACCATAGGCCGCAACCACGATCAGGTCAGGCTGCAGCGCATCGAGTTCGGCAACAACAATCGCATCGCGCAGCGTTTTTGGTTGCAACACGAGGATGTCATGCTCTTTCGCAACCTGCTTGACCGGGCTTGCCGACAACCGCCTGCCGCGACCGGCCGGCCGATCCGGTTGCGTCAATACGGCAACCGGGGTGTTGCCCGATTCAAGCAGGGCCATCAACGACGCAACTGCAAAGTCGGGTGTGCCTGCGAAGATTACGTTAGGTTTGGTCATATGATTCGCAATGTCGGAGTAGCCCATGGGTGCGGCCGCGCGCTACTCCTACAGAATCACCGCGTCTGCACTTTGATGCCGCTTGTCGCGCAAGAGTCGCTTTCGTATCCGCTGCCGCTTGGCCTCCGAGATATAGTCAACGAATAATTTGCCCTCGAGATGATCAATTTCATGCTGTATGCAGATAGCCAGCAGACCGTCTGCTTCGAGTTCTGACTCCTCACCATTACGGTCGAGGAAGCGCACGCGAATATGTTCGGCACGCTTGACCTCTTCGTAGTACCCCGGCACTGAAAGACAACCTTCTTCACTAACGATTTCGCCGTCTTTTTCGAGGATCTCGGGATTAATCAGCGCAATCGGCTCATTATTATCCGCCGAGACATCCACAACCAGCAGTCGTACGTGAACGTCAACCTGTGTCGCGGCCAGACCGATGCCGGGCGCGTCATACATCGTCTCGAACAGGTCGTCAATTAGCGTATTTAGCGTGTCGTCGACGGTTCCAACCGGTATCGCCCGCTTCCGGAGCTTGGGGTCCGGAAACTCCAAAATTGTTAGTTTTGCCATAATTTGTTTGAGGTAATTCTAATGATTATTCGCGTAAATTCGAACCAAAATGAGCTAAATGTTTGACTTTATTGAATAAGATGGCCGACAATTGCCACCAGTTGATTGCGGCCCGATGGACGTTTTGAGCCGGAAATGTGACGTAATTAGCAGTCTCAACAGCACCGGAACGACATATTATATCAACGTAAAAAAAGCCACAGGCCTCAAGGCCTTGTATGGAGCATGAGGAAACTATGTCCCTCCGTAAAAATAGCCTGAATATCCGCCTCCGGATGACCACTGTTGCGCTAGTCGCTTCGATGGCATTCGGTTCGCTCGTTGCCTTTTCTCAAGATCGGACCCCGCTCGCTGAGGGCGCTCCCGATGAATATGTCGTTCAGGTTGGCGACACGCTCTGGGACATCGCCGCAACGTTTCTCAACGATCCCTGGTATTGGCCCGAAATCTGGTATGTCAATCCCGAGATCGAAAATCCGCACCTTATTTATCCGGGTGATGTACTTGGGCTCGTTTACATCGATGGCGCACCACGCGTCACCAATGTGCGCGGCTCCAGCTATCGCCTGTCACCCGAGGCTCGTATAACGCCGCTGGACGAGGCCATTTCCAGCGTCCCATATGATTCGATCTCCGCCTTTCTCAGCACGGGTGTCGTTCTTCAGGCAGATCAGGTTAAAGAACTTCCATACATTGTTGCGGCCAAGGGTGAGCATCTCATCGCGGCCGCCGGTAATACCGTTTATGTACGAGGTTCAAGCGCAGAGCCGGGCTCTCGCTTCAACATTGTACATGTCGGTGACAAGCTGGTTGATCCCGATGACAATGACCTCATCGGTTACCACGGCGTCCTCATTGGCGAGGGTACGCTTCGTCGTAGCGGCGACCCGGCCGCGTTTGCAATAACGATGTCCAAGCGAGAAGCCAAAACAGGTGACCTGCTCATTCCGGCATCTGTCGACATTCCGATGAACTTCTTCCCGCAAGCGCCATCAAGCGCGATCGACGGGCGGATTATCCATGTCGTTGACGGCGTCACGCAGATTGGTCAGTACCAGGTCGTCGTTATCAATCGGGGCACGAATGACGGACTTGCCGTTGGTGACGTGCTGACAGCCTTCCAGGCTGGCCGTGTCGTTCGTGACAAGGTTGCAGGCGGTAAGGTCAGGCTGCCAGAAGAGAACGCCGGTACGATCATGATCTTCAAAGCATACGACCAAATCAGCTACGGACTTATCATGGAAGCAACGCAGGCGATCCATATTCTGGATCACGTGCGCAACCCAACCTGATTCTGTCGCTTATCGATAATTAAAGACGGCGCAACTTTGCGCCGTTTTTTTTACACTGGGCGGATGAGCGAGGAATGGTTACAGGATCCGCAGCATCACCTGATTGCCCGCGGTGACGACAGCTTCCCGGAACTGCTCGATCAGATCCCGGGCCCACCCAAGAAGCTTTACATCAACGGCAACCCGGATGTACTTCACCTGCCGGCGCTGGCGATCGTGGGCAGCCGTAACCCAACTCAAGCCGGGGCCCGCAATGCATACGAATTCGCCCGCCATCTCGGGTCCTGTGGTTTTTGCATTGTCAGCGGCCTGGCGCAGGGTATCGATGCGGCCGCTCATCGCGGCGCGCTGGATGCGGGCGCTGCAACCGTCGCATTTCTGGGGCACGGCATTGACCGGGTCTATCCTGCCGCCAATCGTGAGCTTGCTCACCTTATCGCGGGCAGCGGCGCGCTTGTCAGCGAATTTCCACTGGGTATGCAGCCACGCAAGGAGCTGTTTCCGCAGCGCAACCGATTGATCAGCGGTGTTAGTCTCGGCACACTTGTTGTCGAAGCCGCCCGGCGAAGCGGTTCCCTGATAACAGCACGGCTATCCAGCGAGCAGGGTAGAGAAATATTCGCAATACCGGGTTCTATCCATAATCCACTCACTCGCGGATGCCACCAGTTAATCCGACAAGGTGCGAAACTGGTCGAAACCGCCGATGACATCGTCGACGAGCTGGCGCCACTCGTCGGCCATCTTCTGCAAAGTACTGTGGAATCAACGGCGAACGACACACCGCCTGTAACCGACGAGCAAGAATACCTGCGTCTAAAGAAATTCCTCAGCCACGACCCAATTGGTATCGACGAACTGGCAACCAACTCCGGATTGACGATCGATCAGGTTTCCTCCATGCTTCTGATCCTGGAGCTAGAGGGAGATGTCGAGTCACTGTCAGGTGGTCGATACTCGCTACTAAGCTGACAAAAACTGGATTGGACAACGCAAGGAACCGCTCCAGGCATGAAAGAGAATGTACTCGACGTATTGATGTATCTGTTTGAGACCTACGTCGACATCGAAGAAGAACCCGAGGCCGATCAAAACGAACTGCGCGACGAACTTGCGCGGGCGGGTTTTGATGATCCTGAAATTGATCGCGCACTTGACTGGCTCGATGGCCTCACCGACCGTCAGGACAATCTCGCCTACAATGCGCAATCGGGGCAGGGCATGCGAATCTACAGCGACTTCGAGCAGAAGCACCTCGATTCCGTGTGTCGTGGCTATGTAACCTACCTCGAACAGATCGGAATTTTGTCGCCGCCGCAGCGTGAGATCCTTATTGACCGCCTGCTTGCGCTCGAATCGGCCGATATCGACGAAGAGCAAATTAAGTGGGTCGTGCTCATGGTGTTATTCAGTCAACCGGGGCAAGAACTGGCTTACGCACGTATGGAAGACCTGGTTTTTGATGAGAGTACAGGCTTGATTCACTAGCGATCATCGCCTGTCCGGAAGTCGATTTTCTTGACACACCACACTCAAGCATTGTATTCAACCGCGGCATTGTTCGCGGTTGTTTGTTTTTAAACTAGAGAATTCATGTCTAAAAATCTCGTCATTGTCGAATCGCCTGCAAAGGCCACGACGATCAGCAAGTATCTGGGTGATGACTTTGATGTCATGGCCTCGTACGGGCACGTACGCGACCTGGTTCCCAAAGTCGGCGCAGTTGACACCGAAAACGGCTTCTCGATGAAGTACCAGGTCATCGAGCGCAACGAGAAGCATGTCAAAGCCATCACACGCGCACTGAAAAAAGCAGATGCACTGTATCTCGCGACTGACCCGGATCGTGAGGGTGAGGCAATTTCCTGGCATCTCATTGAATTGCTCAAAGAGAATAAGTCGCTAGAGGGCAAGCCCGTACATCGGGTCGTTTTTCACGAGATAACAAAAGCCGCCGTTCAGCATGCGATCAACAATCCTCGTGAACTGTCTAACGACCTTGTCGGCGCACAACAGGCACGCCGCGCGCTCGATTACCTTGTAGGTTTCAACCTCTCGCCATTGCTCTGGAAAAAGGTACAACGCGGTTTGTCCGCAGGGCGAGTGCAGAGTCCGGCGCTGCGCATGATCGTCGAGCGGGAGCTCGAGATAGAGGCATTCAAAGCTCGTGAATACTGGACGATCGAAGCAGACCTGAGCAAGGACGAACAGCAGTTCGTCTCGCGGCTCGTTAGGTACGCAGGCAAAAAGGTCGAGCAATTCAGCTTCGAGAACGAAGAGCGCAGCGCGCGATGTCGAGAAAACTGTCAATGCAGCAGCCGGTGGCAAGCTTAAAACCATTAGCGTGAACAAACGCCAACGGCGCAGAAACCCGGCGGCGCCGTTTACGACCTCAACCTTACAACAGGAGTCCGCGCGCAAGCTCGGCTTCAACACGCAGTGGACGATGCGCGTTGCGCAGAAGCTCTATGAGGGCATCGAGCTGCCCGGCGAGGGCAACGTCGGACTCATATCCTACATGCGTACCGACTCGGTGACCCTGGCCGCAGTCGCGGTTGACGAAATTCGCGATGTTATCGCCGAACGCTACGGTAGCGATAATGTTCCCGAGGCCCCGCGTGAGTTCAAGACTCGCTCCAAGAACGCTCAGGAGGCCCATGAGGCGGTTCGCCCGACCTCCGCGGCACGCACACCCGAGTCGCTCAAAGATGCACTGGACGAAGATCAGTTCCGGCTCTACTCACTAATCTGGCAGCGCACGATGGCGTGCCAGATGGTGCCTGCGATATTCGACACGGTTGCCATAGAGCTTGCGGCCGGTCCTGAAGCCGACGGTCATCGTTTCCGTGCCAACGGTTCGATACTTGTCGAACCTGGCTTCATGGCCGTTTACAAGGAAGGTAAAGACGACAGCAAGAAGGACGACGATGGTGATCGCTTGCTGCCCAACATTGCTGAAGGTGATGTCATCAATCTTGATGTACTGCGACCCGAGCAACATTTCACCGAGCCACCCCCGCGCTTCACGGAAGCGAGCCTCGTCAAGACGCTGGAAGAGTATGGTATCGGCCGACCATCTACGTACGCGAGCATCATCATGACGCTGAAAAACCGCGAATACGTCGAGATCGATGCCAAGCGTTTCTTCCCGACCGATATCGGTCGCATTGTCATTGGTTTCCTGACCGAGCACTTTGAGAAATACGTTGACTACGACTTCACTGCGAAGCTCGAAGACGACCTCGATGCAGTATCGCTTGGCGAGAAGGACTGGGTACCACTGCTCGAGAACTTCTGGGGGCCATTCAAGGCGCTGTGCGACGAAAAGGAAGACTCGGTAACGCGGGAACAGGTCGCCCAGGCACGAGAACTGGGCGCGGATCCGAAGAGTGGCAAGCCGATGACAGTTCGGATGGGGCGCTATGGGCCATTCGTACAAATCGGCACCAAGGACGACGAAGACAAGCCGAAGTTTGCCGGCCTTCGGCCGGGCCAGAAGATGAACGAAATCACCATTGAAGAGGCGCTTGAGCTTTTCAAACTGCCGCGCAAACTCGGCGAGACAGCCGATGGCCACCCTGTTTCAGCAAGCGTTGGGCGGTTTGGCCCTTACATTCGCTACGGCGACAAATACGTTTCCATGAAGGAAGACGATCCTTATACGGTCGAGCTACCGCGCGCACTCGAACTCATTGAAGAAAAGAAGATACTTGATGCCAACCGCATCATTCAGGACTTCGAAGATGAGGGCATTCAGGTATTGAACGGCCGCTACGGTCCTTACATTACTGACAAGACCAAGAATGCGCGGGTACCGAAAGACCGGGAGCCCAAGTCGCTGACACTGGAAGAATGTAAAGAGCTGCTCGCAGCTGCACCAGTCCGAGGTCGACGTGGCAAGAAAAAAGCCGCCAAGAAAACCGCCACCAAGAAGAAAGCTGCAAAGAAAAAGTCCAAGAAGAAGACAGCGAAGAAAAAAGCAGCTAAAAAGAAAGCCAGCGATTAGCGGTTTGGGGACCGGTTTGGGGACAGTGACCTTAATTACCTCTTTCAACCACATGGCCGCGGCTACGTACCACGGCAATTAAGGTCACTGTCCCCATGAAGATGATCATCGCCCGGGCCGCTGAGGTACTGCTCGGAGGCGGTGTTATCGCCTATCCGACCGAGGGCGTTTTCGGGCTCGGCTGTATGCCAGACGATGCGGACGCCCTGCGACGCCTGCTAACCATCAAACAGCGCGACCCGGCCAAAGGCCTTATTCTCATTGCGTCAAGCGCGGAACAACTGCAGGGCTGGATAGATCCGGATTGCGGCGCAATTCCGCGCGCCGAGTCATCGTCGCCGATCACCTGGATTGCGCCGTCTGGACCCCTGGCCTCCCAGCTGGTTCGCGGCGCCAATGACGGACTGGCCGTGCGGCTGACGAGCAACCCGATCGCTGCAGCAATATGTGATGCGGTCTGGTCACCGATCGTCTCGACCAGTGCAAATGTCACAGGCAGGCCTGCTGCGCGAAATCAATTCGTCCTGCGCCGCAATTTCGCTGCGTGTGTAGACTACATCGTACCCGGTGACTGCGGTCCATCGACCGGCCCCTCGGAAATTCGCAACCTGGTGACAGGCATGGTATTGAGGCCCCGCATGGCATGAACGAACTGGAACTGGTCAAAGATTATCTTCAGGCGCTGCAAAACCGCATCGTCGCGGAGCTCGAGCAGCTCGACGGCAAGGCCTGTTTTCGACGCGATGAGTGGCAGCGGCCTGGCGGTGGGGGCGGCACAAGCTGCGTGCTGAGCAACGGTGCTGTTTTCGAGCAAGCCGGGGTCGGTTTCTCACATGTATTCGGCAGCCAGATGCCAGCCTCCGCAACAAAAAACCGGCCCGATCTCGCCGGTTGTGGGTTCGAGGCCGTTGGCGTATCGCTGGTTATCCATCCGCAGAACCCTTACGTACCGACCACACATGCCAACTTTCGCTTTTTCAGGGCGGGAAATGACGAGCAGGCCACATGGTGGTTCGGCGGTGGCTTTGACCTGACGCCTTACTACGCATTCGAGGAAGACGTCATTGACTGGCACCGGGCCGCGAAAGCTGCCTGTGATCCGTTCGGTGTCGATGTTTACAACAGGTACAAGAAGTGGTGTGACGAGTACTTTTACTTGCCGCATCGCGGCGAAACTCGCGGCGTTGGTGGCCTGTTTTTCGATGACGTCAATGAGGACGGTTTTGATCGTAGCTTCAAATTCCTGCAGTCGGTTGGGAATAGCTTTCTGCCAGCCTACCGACCCATCGTCAAGAAACGTAAAGATCATCGCTACGGCGAAAGTCAGCGTGAATTCCAATTGTACCGGCGCGGCCGCTACGTCGAATTCAACCTGCTCTTTGACAGGGGCACGATATTTGGCATCCAGTCCGGCGGCCGAACAGAATCCATACTGATGTCGTTACCGCCGCGCGTACGCTGGGAATACGATTGGCACCCCGCGGCTGGTACAGCCGAAGCCAGGCTGTATACGGACTTTTTGGCACCACGCGACTGGCTCAAAATTGAAGGCGACTGAACTTGGGTATTGACAGCGAAACTGGTCGCTTGCGAGCTTGAGTGGTAACGTCGCAGGATGTCCTGGATTGATGAGATCGAAGTCAGTGATGCCGAAGGCAAGCTGGCGGCAATGTATGCCGAGCTCGTAAAGAAGCGCGGCAAAGTTTCCAACATCCTCAAGGTTCACAGCCTGAATCCTGATGCGATGGAAGGTCACCTCGACCTTTATATGACCTTGATGTTCGGCAAGTCCGGCCTCAGCCGCATGGAGCGTGAAGCCATTGCCGTCGTTGTTTCTGCAACCAACGATTGCGCATACTGTGTTAACCATCATGCGGAGGCGCTGCGGCGTTACGTCAAGGATGACGAAATGCTCGAATTGCTGTCCGCGGCGGACGGGCTCGAAACGCTGGAGCCACGGCTCAGCAACATCGTACGCCACGCAGAAAAACTAACGTCCGCACCGGGTGCAATGACGGAAAGCGACCTCGGTGAATTACGCGCGGTGGATTTGTCCGATAAGGACATCCTCGACCTGACCCTTATCGTTTCTTACTTCAACTTCGTAAACCGTATTGCGCTGGGACTTGGCGTCGATTTTTCGGCCGATGAAACAAGCGGCTACAGCGACAATTAGATGAAACTGATTCGTCCATTGCTGCTTGCGTCGCTACTGCTTTCAGTCAGCGCCTTTGCCCAATTTGAAACCGGCCTGCGCGACGCCGGCAGCCTCGGCGGTATCCGCCTGGCAGGCAGTGACGATCCAAATCTGCGCAAAGTCTATATCGTTCAGCTAAAGACACCGTCCGCGGCTGACTTTCACGCCACTCGATTCGGACAAGTTACCAAAACGGGTACACCGAACCAGCCGCGTGTGCGCTTCGACAAAGCAAGTTCTGCGATACAAGGCTACACGGCAGCCCTGGCCGCCGAGCAAGACAGGGTGCTCGCACGAGCCGGCGCCGGCACTGAACTTATCTACCGCTATCAGTATGGACTTAATGGTTTCGCTGCGAAGATGCATCCGTCGCAGGCGCACAAACTACAGAACCTGCCCGACGTGCTGCGCGTTTGGGAGGACGAGATTCGGCCGCTCGCCACAAATTACAGCCTCGATTTTCTGGGTTTGTTCGACCCTGAAAGAGGCTTGCGCGGAGCTCCTGGGCTTGATGGAGACGGCGTTATTATCGGCGTCATCGATAGCGGCATCGCACCCGAACATCCGGCGCTCGCCGACACGCGCGAAGCGGACAGGCCGCGCCTTTGCCGCGGAGACTGGGCTGAAAACTCGCTTCTTGGTCGCTGGCTGTGCCGCCGCTTCGACAAGCTTGAGGACGTCCTGCTATTTGAGCCGCCCGAGAACTGGAACGGAAGCTGCCAATCCGGCGATCAGTTCGAGCCGGAGGCCTGCAACAACAAACTCATAGGCGCACGCTGGTTTATTAGCGGTGCCGAAGCTACCGGTCCTATCGATGATGGTGAGATTCGCTCGGCGCGAGATGCGGATGGCCATGGCACGCATACAGCTACGACTGCGGCTGGCAACCGCGTCAAGGCTTCGATCTTCGGCTCATTTATCGGGCGCATAGAGGGTGTCGCGCCACGAGCCCGGGTTGCCGTCTACAAGGCTTGTTGGTTGCGTCCCGGCGATCAGCGCGCCAGTTGCAACACGTCGGACCTCGCAAATGCGATCGATGCAGCCGTTGCTGACGGCGTCGATATCATCAATTACTCCGTCGGTAGTTCGTTGCTAAGCGTAACGGCACCCGACGACCTGGCGCTGATGGCCGCCACGAAAGCCGGTGTGTTTACGGTTGTAGCGGCAGGTAATGAGGGGCCTAATCTCGGCACGATTGGGTCTCCTGCCGGTGGCCCCTGGGTTTTGACAGCAGCCGCATCAAGCCGCGACGGCCAAACAACAACCGAAGCACTTGAAATCAAAACGCCGCCCGTTCTTGCAGGAAAGTACGCCGCAAAAGAAGCTAACTTCACGCCAGCGCTTAGCGAGCGCGGCCCGCTCGACGGTGACCTCATTTTGGTCAACGACGGAGAAGATACATTTGAAGATGGTGGGAGTGGAACAACATCGGACGCTTGCGAGCCGCTCACGAATAGCTCGGATGTTGCAGACAATATCGCGCTGATTCAGCGCGGTGGTTGCAGCTTCGATGTGAAGGTTGCCAATGCAGCAGACGCAGGCGCCATAGCCGCAATCGTATACAACATCGCAGGCGACCCCATCGTTATGAATGGTGACAGTGGGCTGTCGGATATTCCCGCCGTCATGATCGGCCAGGCGGATGGCAACCTGATACTCGCAGAGTTCGATGCAGGAAACCTCGTGACTGTATTGCTCGATAAGGATCTTTTCCTGACAGAAAACGACACTGGCAATGTCATGGGCTCGTTCTCCGCACGTGGCCCCGGGCC
>PVMK01137408.1_pt1 | contig 21203 bp, 30 predicted proteins | sample 1853481 | NCBI WGS metagenome assembly PVMK01 (sample SAMN08533507, study PRJNA380276) | Marine sediment metagenome, whole genome shotgun sequencing project.
AAGCTGCAAGAAGTCGACTCAGAAAATAACCATTCATCATGATCGATGAAAATACCGGTGATATTTTTGGACACCTTGCGGCGAGTATTCATAAAAAAGGTACTGATCATAAATATCGTATTCAGGATTTGTGGCTGGCAAGTCAAGCAATCCAAAACAATTTGAAATTGTTAACACGAAATGAGAAGGATTTTTTAGATATCCCCGGTGTTGATCTTGTAGTTTTTTCTTAACCCAGTGAAACGGGGACGTCCCTTCTATTTTTCCATTTAAGAAATAACCGAAGCAATCTCAAGAAGAGAGGAGAGCAGCCCTTGCCAGATTAAGCCGGAAAACGACAGTTCATGGTCCCAGGAGGACCATTCATGGCGGAAAACGACGGCTCATGGGGAAGATCAGCCACATGAAAGATTACTCAGGAAGATGATAGACGGAATCATACGAAAGCCACCGGTGAAAGGTGCGGATGGTTCGATTGATCTGATTGAGATAGACGGGATCTTTATCTTGAAGCCCAGGAGGACGATACACTGGTCCGCACGAAGCGGAAGAAACCGTATGTGTCCGTGCAGCGCTTGGGCGAGCTTGGCAAAAAGGTACCGACACCGGCGTTTGTGCGCTGTCACCGGAAATACATTGTCAATTTGAACTGGGTGCGCTCAATCACCCCGCGGAGCCCCCGGGACTTCGAATTACGTTTAGACCCACCGGTAAACCGCCGTATCCCCATCGCCCGGAACCGCCTGGAAGACATCCACAAAATCCTTGTCCTTTGAGCGCTTTCGCGAGCTATTTTGAAATGAACATACTTGCCTTGCTTGATATTTCGTGATATTGAATATTTAATGATATCAAAAAATTACTTGTTATTACAACCATATCGCCGATCATGAGAAAGCACAAACACAGCCTGCAAACAGATGAAAAAGAGAAACTGGTTACTGAAATTTCTTTCTATTTAGAGAAAAATTTTAAGGAGATTGTGGCAGTATACCTGTATGGCTCTTTTGTAACTAACCTGTTTTTTTCGGATATCGATCTTGGGATTTTAACCAAAAATGATTTCGAAAGGACCTTGAATTTCGAACTCGACCTGGAAAACAAGCTTGAAAAGATTGTTAAATATTCCGTGGATGTGCGAGTACTCAATCGAGCGCCTCTGTCCTTTAGTCAGAATGTCATCCGGCAAAGGAAAGTTATCTTGGATAAAGACCCTAACCTGCGCGCTGATTTTGAAGGACAGATTTTGAAACAATACTTTGATGTTGCATATTTTCAAAGGCAATATCTGCAAGAGGTTGCAAATGCCCCTGTTTGATCAGGAAATCATGGTTCGACTGGTCACGGAGATTCGTAAAAGCGTTGCCCGACTCAGGAATCTTTCCAAGCTTGGCGAAGCTGATTTTCTCAAAGACCCCGATAAGATCGGAAGTGCGAAGTATCATTTTATTGTTGCAATCGAATGCTGCATTGACATGTGCAATCACATCATCGCGCGTAATGGTTTTCGGGCTCCGGAAGACTACGGTGATACTTTCAGAGTCATGAGCGAGGAAGGCGCATTCAAGCCGGATTTTTCGGATGAACTTGTAAACATGGCAAAATTTCGAAACCGATTAGTTCATCTTTACTGGGAAGTAGAAGATCAGCTGGTTTATGAAATTCTTCAAACCCGCCTCGATGATTTCAAGAAATTATTGGACTCACTTTCAAATTTTCTAAATTTCAAGGATATCAGTACATAACGGCCGGATGCGTAATACTTTATAAGCTCTTGGTCGGGAGCGGGAGGGCCACGATAAATGGTTGATAATTTAGAAAAAGAGCTAAAAATGAGGTCAATTTTTTGGCTTAGCGGTGCTGTTTTAGGGGTAAAATGGGCGTTTTAAGGAGAAAGGTCAAAGGCTAAAGGTCAATTCGTTGATTGGTTAATTAAGTTGATTGGTTAAATAATGCGCATGGCGCATGGTACATGGTCAAAGGTCCAAGGTTCACGGTTCAAGGCAAAAGCTCAAAGACAATCCGCAGATTACCCCGGTTGAATCCCCCAAAGGGGGGCCACCAAAGGCGGCATTCAACTGGGCAAGCGCAGATTCCACAGATTAGTTATAAAGATAAAGGGGATGGTGAAAGTTTGATGTTTTAATTCATATTGAAGGCGTTCGGCGGCAAGCTGCATGGCGCCTCTAAGGGAAATACCCTTGTTGTGAAGATTAATAAGCCCTGCTGCGATGTGATGCGGCTAACATATAAACGATTTTTTCTTTGTCATCGATTTCAAAAAAAAATCGCCAGGCCCCGATTCGATATCTCCACTTTTCAGGATCAAAGCCCTTTAGTTTTTTAATATTGGGCCCAAAGTGGGGATGCTCCCGCAGCTGTGGATAAACGAATTCAAGAAGCTTTTGAGTGACCTTGCGCTGGCCGGATAATGCAATTTGCTTCAGGTCTTTTTGAAATTGCTCGGTTTCAAATATGCGATAATTATTCAACAAAGCGCCCTTTTCGTTCCGCAGCTTCCTTTGAACCCTGCCTTAATCGCGCTACTAAATTCTCATCGGCAAGTATCTCGGCCATCTCAGCATCATCCACAAACTGTTGTTCGCGCACTTTATATAATGCGGCTGTTTCAATGAGGTTTGAAATAGAACGGTTCTCAGCTTGAGCGGCTTCTACAAATATCCTATACACGTTTTCTTTTAACCTTAACGTAACTGTTTTAGACATTTTGTTCACCTGTATTCTTTTGTATTTATTTATATTCATTTGTATTCTAAATCACAAATTCTGCGATGTCAACATTTTGTAAAGTGTTCAGGATCCTCGATTTTGGATTTTGGATTGCGGAATTTTAATTAACCGCAGACTCACAAGGTAATAGCAATGTTTAAGGTTTGAGGAGCGCTTCGCTTTAGGTTGGAGGCAAAATCTGAGTCTTTCCGCCTCTAACCTCACACATTTTGTTGCCTCTAACCTCAAACCTTCAACCTAACGCGATTTTTTCTATTTAGCCACCCCTGTTAAATGCGCCAGAGGCGCACAAGTTCGCTATGCTCTTTTTCTACGAAAAGTTTAACTGGGCAGGCAGACCCACACGGACCCGTCTTCGCTCTGGCGAGCTACGCCGCGGCACGCCCGGCGTAGCTTTCAGCAAAGAACCCTCAAAGGATACTGGAAACTGAGGGTTGGAGAATACAGAGTCGTTTTCAAGCTTTTTGGAAATGAGCTGCGAATTTTTGGAATTATTCACCGCAAATGAACTAATGTATTTTTAAGGCATTATCGTGAAGCTTTTCTTTTTCGGTAACTTGTAGATTGCAAAATCCCTTTTATCAAAAGTAACAATGTTTTGCATGCCTGTTTGCGTGGCAAGGCAGACTATAGTGGCGTCGGCAAAATCCATCGGCAAGTCTGCGTATTTCTTCATCAGGTTTTTGATTTTCTTCAGACTCTCCGGGTTGGAAGGCACAATTTCAACGACAGATTGCAAAACAAAATCTAATGCCGCAGATTGAGCTGTTATGGAGAAATTCAAGATATAAAGGACTTCGGTCAGCACCGCTTCAGTTGAATACAGCCTGCCGGAAAAATTTTTGAGCCATTGGACGCATTCAGTATGTCTTGATTCACTGCGATCGATTAATGCCACCCACGGACCGGTATCAAGAATCGCTATCATTATGCGGCTTTAATTTTTTTAATTAAATATTTACGATGATTTTGGCCGAGATCCGAAATACCGCTTTCAACCACACCGATAAGACGCTTTGCTTTGCTGTAAAGATCTGCCTCTTCTTCACTGCTGTATTCTTCGAGGAATTTTCGAATCGCCATCCGGGTTACATCCGATTTTTTTAATCCGCTTGCTTTTGCGATTTGTTCAATCTTAGAAAAATATTCTTCAGGCATTCTGATTGTTAGTTGTTGCATTGCTTTATGAGCCCCTTTATTGTAATCTAATAGACGACAATGTAATCTTTTTTAGATTCATTGTCAATAAATTATTCTCAAGATCCCAGTTTAAAGGTCTTGGGGAAAGGGTACGTTGTGGAGGATCGGGAGGGTCGGGCCACGGTAAGTGATTGATCATTTATAAAAAGAGCTAAAAATGAGGTCGATTTTTGGGCTTAGCGATGTCATTTTAGGGGTAAAATGGGCGTTTTAAGCCCTCATATTTTATAGAATCGGCAGATCATGCCTCTAATATGCTGCTTCTCCTATATTCCATTATCGCTTCGGTAAGGGCACAAGGACTGTATTAACGATTTTAAATCCAATGAATCTTTACTAAATGCGCAACCCTTTTAAAGTCAGGGTCGCCGGTAACAATCTCTGCGGATTGGTCTATTGCGCAGGCGACTACAAAGCTGTCGGCATATGAAATTGGGTAGTCGGCCTTAATTTCTGCAGCCTCGAAGACGAGATCATTCGTGGCGGGAATTATGTTGAATGATAACTGATAAATGCGTCCCAGTATTTCTATTTTTTTTGCATCACCAAAACGCCTTTTTGTCAGGTATAGTATCTCCCCCAGATTTATTACACAGATAAGCGGCTCGATGCTATTATTTTTGGATTCTTTTAGAAATTTTAGGACCGTCTCAGCCCCTCTTTCTTTTTGAAAAAAGGCCAATAAGGCATAGCTGTCAAAAAGAAATCCAGGCATTATTCAGCAAAGTCCTTTTTTCTTTCAGTCAAAAGTTCATCGGAAAGGGAAGGGCGATCAGCTAGGCACCCCATAGCTGATTTAAGTGCATCCTTGGCGGGTGGAACCAGATATATCAGGTTGTCATATTCGAATACCTGAATCGTTGTTCCTGGGGTTATTTCGTATTTTTTTCTAATACCTACAGGTATTACAATCTGACCTTTAGCTAAAACCTTTACAGTATTCATTAAACAATCCTTTTATAAGTTTAACTATTTTATATAAAGTAATACGACTGGTTTAACATGTCAACCTTATTTTTAAGAAAGCCCAGGGCGATGGTGAAAGAATGAAATCTTTTTTTAGGCATCAGATGCCCGATCCATATAATCTGAGTCAGATTAATTTAGAATAAATTAAATGGCTGGTAAAAAATTTCGCTTGCCATACTATGATGTGCGTAGTATGTTATTCGTATGATCAAATCGTGGGCCAATAGTCGATCTCGCCGTTTTTATGAAGAGGGGAAAATTTCAAAATTTCGAAGCCTTAATATTGATGCGGCCGACGAATTACTCGCAGCCCTTGATGCTGCCATATCTTTAGCCGATTTAAGCCCTTTGAAAAGTGTCGGTTTGCATAAGCTATCTGGTGACAGGGCCGGTCAATGGGCGATGGCAGTTAATGGCCCATGGCGTATCTGTTTTCGGTTTAAAAACGGGAACGCATACGATGTTGAAATTATTAATTACTATAAGGGGTAAGCACTATGAAACCAATCCACCCTGGACGTATTTTAAAACGTGAATTGTCGGAACGCGGTATTTCGGCCAACAAGCTGGCATTGGCATTGCGCGTGCCTTCGGGTCGCATAACTCAAATCCTTAACGGCAAGCGCGGTATCTCTGCCGAAACCGCTCTGCGGCTTGGCCGCTATTTTGGCAATAGCGCCCAATTTTGGATTAATCTTCAATCAAGATATGATTTGGCCGTAGTTGAGCAAAATATAGGTGCTAAAGTTATCGCCGAGGTCGAACAGGCGACAGTATGAAAGAAACTGAGTCGGGGAAAGAAAGGGGGCAGATCTATAGAATTGCCATCTGCTAATACGTTGCATTGCCAACACTCCAGGTATCGATTGGTAAATAATGCGCATGGCGCATGGTACCAGCCATAGGCTCAAGGCTCAAAGCTCAAAGCTCAAGGTCCAATAGCATCAGGTTAGAGGTTGGAGGCAACTCTCTATCGCAGGTTTGAGGAGCACTTCGCTTAAGGTTGGAGGCAAAGAATTCTGAGGTTGTCGCTTTTGCCTCAAACCTCCAACCTAACGCGATTTTTTCTATTTAGCCACAGGCCCGTCTTCGCTCTGGCGAGCTTGCCAAAAAGGTACCGACACCGGCGTTTGTGCGCTGCCCCCGGAAATACATTGTCAATTTGAACTGGGTGCGCTCAATCACCCCGCGGAGCCCCCGGGACTTCGACCCACGTTTAGACCCACCGGTAAACCGCCGTATCCCCATTGCTCGGAAGCGACTGGACAAAATTCACAAAATACTGGGTCTTTAAACGCGACCGTAGGTCAAGCAAAAGGTTAGTGGCAAGAGAGCAGGGCCCATGCGAATTATTTTATTCTGAGGAAAGAAAACCTATGGTATAGACCGGCATACCTTTGGGGTGTTTGAGAGCGTAATTAGCCAGTGATTGGGCTATTAGAGAAAACCTGTCGCCGGGAATGGTGTGCGGAATGATAAGGACCCCGCTATGAGGCATGTGATCATTGAAAAACTGAACGGTTAAACGAATAAAATCATCTCTGTTTTTGGTGACCAGGCAACGCTTTTTCCCGGCAGCGAACATAAGCTGTTCCAGATCAGTTGCCTGCACCATCTTGATTTCATGAGCACTTTCACAGTCAACCCCCCGTTTCCTGAGCAATTCAGCTATCGTCGGACTTAGATCTTCATCCAGGTAATATCTCACGGACGCTCCTTGCTCAGGAACGGGTATCGTTTAAAAAGCGCTTCTTTTGACCAGGATTCGTTGCGTTTAATCTGAAGGTCAATTTCATCGCGATAGGTGCTATAGTAGCCCATTGCTGCTCTTAGCTGCTGTTCTGTTAGCCAATGATAGGCTTTTTTAAGTCGCTTAAAATCCTGGTGCACGCCTTTAAAGGTAGAAATAATCTCCCTGACCTCCAAACCGGTGCCCGCAATCCGGGCTCTTCGCCCGGTCACACCTTCAGCAATAATAATACCCGGGCAATGACGCATCTTAATGGCTTCTGTTAAAAGATCTTTGGCGATGGTGGAAAAATCACTACCGGACTCACTGGCCAATTGCTCTATTTCCTTAACAGTCTCTTGAGGGATTCTTAAGCTTTTTAGAACAGCACCCATAAAACCTCCAATTAAATTACATTGTCTTATAACAAAATACAGTGTAATACAATATATTACGATAGTTTCAGATTGTCAAGAAACTCAGCGCACAAAAATAGAAAAGGGGTCTTTGAAATTGACAAATTCTAGGAAAGGGGGCCCCTTCTATATTTCCATTTGAGAAATAACCGAATCAATCTCAAGGAGCGGGGCGAAAAGTCCTTGCCAGCTCAAGCCGGAAAACGAACCGCCTTCGTTAAAACTACGGCGCGTCACGCCAGTCTTCGCTCAGACGAGCTACGCCTCGGCAGGCGATTCAGGCCGGAAAAGGACAGGTCGGTAAAGAAGGATAAAGGCAAAATAGCTCATAGCTCACAGTTTATAAAAAAACCGGAAATCTCTTTACAGGAGAAATCCGGTTTTTCATTTTCCCTGAACAAAATTCAATCTGTCAGGCCAAGTTTTTTGATTATAGCCTTCAAATACTCATTCAGGTCGTTTATATCATTTTGAGCGATTTCGTATACTTGTTCTAATTCTATTTTGCCGTATTCATGTACTATCAGATTTCTAAATCCAACGGCTTTTACCATTTTTTGGGTTAAATCATTATCCAGATAACCATTTTTTTCCAGGATGTAGAGCATCTCAGTGGTACTGCCGGGAACACCAAAGCCCTCCTCGCTGATGATATGCGCTGCGATATCGATGCAATTTTGAACGGCCGTCTGAATATTAAATAATATGATCTCCTGCCTGTCGATATCCTTGATAAAGTTGTCCAGTTCAACATCGCGCTTTTCCAAAACTCGATTCAGATGACTTTTCACAGATCCGGCTTTGGCTAAAATAAGGTCCTTATCCACCAATGGTTCAACCCTCCATTATGCTCCTGATGAGACCTGCTTGCATCTGGTTTCGATAGTAACCAAAATCAGCGATCCTGGCAAACATTGTCATTTTAAACAAAGACAGTTTCTTTTGATCTTTTACAAGGATACACTTCCCTTTTGCAAAGATCTGGCGCATCAGTTCTTCGCCGGCAGAATTTAAAATTACCGGATGTATTTCTTTTCTCAAAATATTTGCAAGTTCCACCATATATTGGTTTATTTTCTCTATATGAGCGACTCGTTCACTTGTATCAAGAAGAATTCCGATATCCACATCACTTGAACGACCTGTTTTGTCCGTTGCTTGAGAACCAAAAATGTAAACAGCAATGACTTCTGATTTGTCCTCAAAATAGGCTTTAAGCTTATTTATTAATTTTTTTTTCATATTGGAATCACTCAATTTATCGAAAATTTTTGTAAGGATATCATTATCCTACTGAAATAACAAATGAAAAATAGAAAAGGGGCAAGAGTTCATTGGTTAATTCGTTTATTGGTTGATTAGTTGATTGGTATAATAAGGCGCCCCCGCAGAATGCGGGATTTCACGTCTTGATTCAATATATTAAGGTGTTCAAACGGCGTAAGGATAGATGCGTTAGTAGGTTTGAGGTAAAATAAAACAGGCAGGCAGGCTTTAGGCATTAGGCGTCAGGCAAATCGATTTCGGAATTCGGATTGCGGAATTAAAAGGTGAAAGAATCCTTTATCGTTTTATTGGTACTTGACTGTCCTTTTGCAGCCGTAGGTACCTATGCCAATTGCAGTTATGGTGAATAGGAGATAGAGTATGATATGATTATTTGACGGATTATGCGATGCGGTAGAAATGAAACAGCTGGCGCCACCACCACCCCCTCCATCGCTGCCGCCTTTATCTGAGCTGCTATTGTTGCTCGGACTGACAGCCTCGCTGCACGCCTGGATTGCATTTTCTATGACCTCAATGCAGACTTCATTTGAAAAAGAGCTTTCGATGCCTTCGTTATTGTAGGCCGTCAGCGCTACGTAGTATTTCGTATCCTTCTTCAGACCGGTAAGCTTTAGTCGGGGATTGAGCGGATCCTCGAGTTCATCTTCCTGCACTTCATCAGAATATTTATAAGGAGGTCCGGGTTCTTCCCGATTACGATAAACGACGTAGCCTTCGAGGTCGGGTTCGTCATTGGGTGACCAGCCCAGCGTTACGGTTGCGGCATTTGCAACCGATAACGGCATGGCGCATAGCGCAAAGAGCATGGCGTTCAAAAGAATAACCGCTTTTGGATTGAATACTAAGCGCTGATATTCGCGGATAACAGATTTTAGACGTAGCAACTCAGGTCCCCCCCAATGCTTGATCTTAACCCAATAAAAACCTCTCATTTCATACTGTCGGAAAGATTGCAAGAATTTTTTCAATTAGTTTTTGCAATCTTAACCCAAAGAATACGACTTATTAACTCATTATAATTACTCTATTTTTTATGAATTGAACTCAAATGGTTAAACATGATTCGGTCAGCTATTATAGCAGGGACCCTGCCGTCAGCTGGCGTAAAGAATCTTTCAGCAAAAAGATTAGGCGGGCGGGTTACGAGCTGAAACCCGCCCGCCAGGCCAAGAGGAAGGAAGCGGACGCGACAGGCCCACAAGGGGGTTATGGGATTCGCTTAGCTTTGTCCTACATTAGAGCAAAAGGGATGCCAAAATGTATTTGGTAGCTCCCTTTTTAATTTCCTGGCGGGCTTTAAAAAGGGATTTGTACTAAAAAAACATATAATCTTAAATAGTTATAAGTGCAAGACAATCTCGCTGATAAATAGAATAGGTGTATATAAATATGTTTTAAGGGTTCATTTTGGAAGGAGATTTGATTGGGGGAGTATGATTTTATGCACATTCGATTGTTTGATTCTATACGCTTTTGACCAGGAGCTTATTTTTTTAGACCCCGGTTAAATGGACTTCGTATTTAACAGGGCAAGCAGGATTTACAGGATAAAGGATCGTATATAGTTTTATTGGTTTGATTATTTTGGGTGGAATTTTTTAAGGATGATATTCTTTATAATAGTGTAGTGTTTGGCATTAGCCGTCAGCAAAGGCAGGCCGTAAATCACTGAGGTGGCTCCAACTAAAGCATCCGCCAGTTGAATAGAATGGCTGAGGTAATATTGCTCAACCAGAAACATGGCTTTGATTGAAATCTCCTCATTAATATAAATTATCTCGGCGTTCCATCCCTTAAGAGAATTTCTCAAGACATTCAGTTCTTCTTTATTTCGAAGCCCCTGTACCAACTCTATATAGGTTACAACCGATATAGAGAAATTTTTCAAATTTTCTATCACCCGTTTGGCTTTTTTATTTCCGCGCATGTACCAGACGAGTATATCCGTATCAACCAGCATTAAAACCTGCCTTTTCGTAGATTTCTGACATATTTCGTCACATCTTTAGTCCCATCGTGGTCTTTCCAGATGCCGAAAAGAGGGTCTGATTGTGACCGTGTTTTATTGCTTTCTTTGAGAGGCGTCAGTTTTGCGCAGGGTTTACCACGATAGGTGATAATAACCTCTTCTCCTCGAGAAACAGCTTCAAGAAGATTTTTTGAATGAAACCTTAAATCTTTAGCGGATGCATGCATGATGAACTCCTTAATGATTAAGTTTACACTTCGGAATATAAACTTAAATCATTTCAATGTCAAGCACATTTTCCGTTGTTTCTTAAGGACGGATTAATTAGAAAACAGGCGTCCCCGGTTGAACACCTGGCGGTGTCTGCTGCGCAGATTTCAACTGGGCAGGCAAGACCCAGAGTCGGGTTGAATGATAAAGGAAAAAATAGGACAGCCAATATTTATTTTGACAGAACGAAGATACAAGATTATTGTAAACGTACAATGAGGTTTTAGCATCAATGCATGGTTTATTACTTAAGTTTATATGAAAGGATTAAATATGAAACTTAACGTTGTTCTCGAGCCCAGTGATGAAGGGGGCTATACTGTTTGCGTTCCAAGCCTGCCGGGGTGTTTCAGCGAAGGGGATACCAAAGAAGAAGCCCTTGCCAATATAAAAGAAGCAATTGAGCTCTACATGGAGCCAGTTGAGGACGATTTCAGCGTGTCTCCGGATACTGAAATCATGGAGATTGCAATATGACCAAAGTACCTAACATGGGATATGAAAAGGTTATTAAAGCCCTTCAAAAAGATGGATGGGTTGTTGTTCGTCAGAAGGGCAGCCACATTCGTCTCCAGAAACGTTTGCAAGAAGAAGTATTGAAGTTGACTATTCCGACACACCGTCCCATAAAAAGATCCACTCTCGCGCATATTTTAAAATAAGCGGGTATCTGCGTTCAGATCTTGAATTAGTATAAAAGATCCAACCCACCTTTTTTAATGCAAAAATTTTACAGCATGCTAAAATAGAAACTATTGTCAAATGATTTTCACCCTAATGCGGGAAGGCGACAGGATGCAATTCATCGACCTGGCTGCTCAGCAAGAGCGCATTCGAGAACGGATTGAAGCCAATATCGCTGCTGTTCTGGATCACGGCAAGTATATCATGGGCCCTGAAATCCAGAGACTGGAAGAAAAATTGGCCCAATATGTGGGCGTAAAGCGTGCCATTGCGTGTGCTTCGGGAACCGACGCGTTGCTGCTTGCCCTGATGGCCTATGAAATCGGGCCCGGGGATGCCATTTTTACGACGCCCTTCACCTTTATCGCCACCGGTGAGGTGATCAGTTTGCTGGGGGCCACCCCGGTTTTTGTAGATATTGATCCGCAAACGTTTAATATGGATCCCTCAAAGCTGGCGCCGGCCATCCAGGCGATATTGGATAATGCGGCCAGCGATCCTGCGATTGCCCGATCAGACATCGCGTTAGTTCCCAAAGGCATCATTGCCGTGGATCTTTTCGGCCTGCCCGCTGATTATGACAACCTTAACGCCATTGCCGGGCAGCACGGCCTGTTTGTCCTGGAAGATGCGGCCCAGTCCTTCGGGGCCGAGTATAAAGGCAAAAAGGCCTGCAAGCTGACGGAGATCGGCTGCACGTCTTTTTTTCCGGCCAAACCCTTAGGCTGTTACGGGGACGGCGGTATGTGTTTTACCGATAATGAAAACTTGTATGAAACGGTTCAGTCACTGCGGGTCCACGGCAAAGGCAGGCATAAGTACGATAATGTCCGCATTGGGATGAACGGCCGAATGGACACCCTGCAGGCCGCCGTTTTACTGGCGAAATTCGACATTTTTCCCGAAGAAATCGAGCTCCGGCAACAGGTTGCCCGGCAGTACACCCGGTTGTTAAATCAACAGGCCGTGGTACAGGTACCCATGGTCCCGGCGGAGATGAAAAGCGCCTGGGCGCAGTATTCCGTTTTAGCTAAAGATGAAACCCAGCGTACCCAATTGCAGTCCACACTCAAGGAAACCGGCATCCCGACGGCGATTTATTACCCCAAGCCGCTGCATCTGCAAACCGCTTTTAAGTCTTTAGGATACAAAGAAGGCGATTTTCCCATCAGCGAAGATTTTTCCAGCCGTATTTTCAGCCTGCCCATGCATCCCTATCTTTCGAATTCTGATCAGGAGATAATTGCAAAAATATTGAGCAGTGAATAAAATGAGGAGTTAAATATGGTTAAGCCCAAAAAAGAGAAATCACCACCGGTTGCCATAATCGGCTGCGGATATTGGGGGAAGAATTTAATCCGCAATTACCATAACCTGGGCGCCTTAAAGCTGATCTGTGATAAAAATGAAACGGCCCTGGCCGACTTCAGGAGCCAATATGCCGATGTCGAAACCTGCCTCGCGCTTGCAGATGTTCTCACCCGAAAAGACATCGCCGGAGTTGTGATCTCCTCGCCGGCCGAAACGCATTTCAACATTGCCCGGGAAGCGCTGCTGGCCGATAAAAATGTTTTCGTTGAAAAACCCCTGACACTTCATGAGGAAGAGGGCCGGGAACTCATCGCGCTGGCAAAGGAAAGAAATAAGATCCTGATGGTCGGGCACCTGCTGCAATATCATCCGGTGTTTATGCGCTTAAAGGAAATGGCTTCAGCGGGGGAGCTGGGCCGGATCAATTATATCTATTCGCACCGTTTGAATCTGGGTAAGATCAGGCGTGAAGAAAACATTTTGTGGTCGTTTGCACCCCCACGATATTTCAATGATTTTGTCGCTGGCCAAAGAAGACCCCGAAAGCGTCATCACCACCGGAGGCAATTACCTGCATCAAAAAATTGCAGATGTCACTACCACCCATCTTGAATTTCCGTCCGGCCTGCGGGCGCATGTTTTTGTCTCATGGCTGCATCCGTTTAAGGAACAGAAGCTGGTGGTTGTCGGGGATCGCAAAATGGCCGTATTTGATGACACCCAGCCCTGGAACGATAAGCTTCTGTTATATCCGCACCAGATCCAGTGGAAAAATCATATGCCCGTGCCCACCAAGGCCGACCCTGAAAGAGTTGATATTCCCGAAGAAGAGCCGTTGCGCCAGGAATGCATGCATTTTCTGGAATGCATTTCGGACAGCCAAGAACCCATCACCGATGGTTGGGAGGGACTCAAGGTTTTAAATATATTGAATGCCAGCCAGGCTTCGCTCAATGCGTGCGGCAAGAAAATCCATTTAAAAACAGGCACCGAGGGGTCTGCGGCTGCCGGCCCATCGGCTGCAGATTACGCCGCACCTGAATATTTTGTGCACCCCACGGCTGTCATCGATGACAACGTCACGGTCGGCCGGGGCGCTAAAATATGGCACTTTGCCCACATTCTTTCAGGTTCGAAAGTGGGCGCGAAATGCAACCTGGGGCAGAATGTGATGGTGGGACCGGATGTCACCATCGGCAAAAACTGTAAATTGCAAAACAACGTTTCTGTTTACCAGGGCGTGACCCTCGAAGAGGGTGTTTTCTGCGGTCCCGCGATGGTTTTTACCAATATTTATAATCCGCGGGCCGAAATTCGGAAAATGGACCAGGTGCGGCCCACGCTGGTCAAAAAGGGTACGACCATCGGCGCCAATTCGACGATTGTCTGCGGTGTGACCCTCGGGCGCTACAGCTTTATCGGTGCCGGCGCGGTCGTTAATAGAAACGTTGCGGATTATGCCATTGTGGTTGGAAATCCGGCCAGGCAAATTGGCTGGGCCTGCGAATGCGGGGAGCGGCTGACCGAAGATTTGGACTGCCTTGCCTGCGGGAAGCAGTTTGAAAAAAAGGCGGAGGGGCTCGAGCAGATTAGTCCGGCGGTTGGTTAGAACCTCATCGAAATCAAGCACCTCTCCTCATGCGCTTCTTTGACAGACTTTTTTATCGACTTCATCGCCTTTTCAATGGAGGGACATCTGAACCTGAGATGTGAAATGAATTACCCAATTAGCAGCATCAATTTTCACAGTGCTTTATGGTGCTATGGTCGTTAATGGATCTATAAGTTCCTGTAATCAATCAGGTAAATTTTTTTCCGATTAAAAGTTAAAGTGTGCACGGTTTTTGCTGATACTTCTGTCAGGACTTAAGATGATTTACGAAGATGACTTGGAAGGTAAAATTTTAATTCATTAGCGATCAAACATTTCTCACTTTGAAAGGCTGCAATCTATGTTATCTTTAAAAGAAATGTGGGACCCTTCTCGAATTCGAGCTGAAGCCGACAACATTGAAAATCATCTTTTCAAAACAACGAAAAGGTTGATGCGGCTGGAACGTCAGTACAGACTCAAAAAAATGGAGTATCTGGCGGGCATTGAAGCCTATGAGGAAAGGCTGAAATGGGTGACGGCGGAGATGGAATAATATCACCTGAAGTTTTTTAAATATTTCAGGCCGGTTCAAAATCGATTAAAATTAAGTAACTGAAATTATACAATATAATTATTCTAGGCCGGTACGGTAATCTTGCATGAAATTTGCAGCATCAACATCACAAGGGGGTAGTGTCAGTTTGAGTACCAGCGAACAGGCCAAATTTTCCCTGAGGAATTGCGTTCAACATCCTTTTATTTTTTGCACAGATCCCGCCACAATTTTGCTTTTTTTTTGAGTCTCAGATACGAGTCGCCATTGGCGTTGCCCTCGGATTTAAAGCAAACACCTGCACAGTCTCTGATTGAAAAAATTGATTTTTATCGGGAAAGATAAACTCAAAGTGGATTTTGAAGGAGGCATTAACCATGACGTCGATAGAAAGAATAGATCAACAGCCGACTGCCATAGATCAGCCGCTTCTCAGGCTTAGAAACGTGTTTCAAAACCGAAGAAGCGGGAAAGACAGGCGCAGAGGCCCTACCTATATGGACTCTGCGCTGGATAGAAGAAAAGGTGAGCGTCGGAAAAATAGTATGTAATTGCTTAGGTGTCGGGCGTCAAATGTAAAGATAATTGGTTTCAGGTTTCAGGTGTCAGGTGTCAGGAAACAGAAGGCAGATATCAGATGACAGCTGAAAACCTGAGAGTAGGACAGCCTACTGCGGCTGCCAGAAACCAGCAGCCAGAGACGGACCGGGTGGCAGGTGACAAATTGGAATGCCTGACACCTGAACACTGACACCTGAAACCTTGTATTGAACCAATCAAACCCATCAGACCCATTGAATGAATAAAATCGGCCTTTATAGTAATTGCCAAAAATATGCTCCGATTGACTTAGCGAATCTTTCAAAAGTCATTGCGAGCGAAGCGAAGTAATCTCTCAGGTTTTCCAAAAGATTGCTTCGTCGCTAAGCTCCTCGCAATGACAGATTATCGGAACAAATTTTTGACAACCGCTCTATGTCTCCAGTAAGAAATCCGATGGGGAGAGGATTTTGATTTTTTGGTAGGATTTCAGGGCAAGCAAGTGGTGGTCGCCTGAGATAATAAATTTTGCTTTTCCAGCTAAAGCGCATCTAATAAATTTGTCATCTGCGGGATCTTTTCTAATGATCCGGGGACCGGGATGAACATCGATGACTTCACAATAAGGCAGGATTTCGTGGTACAGAAGAAAATTTATATCTTCTTCGGACAATTTGAATTTGGGATAGGTTAAAACGCGGAGGTATTCGTCAATAATTTCCTTTGGGGCCAACGGTCTTATCGTACACCGTTGCCACAACGGTATTAATTTTCCCGGTTTTCCGCCGAATAGCAATGCGGAAACAAGAACATTCGTATCGACAACTACTTTGACCGCGCCCATTCTATGGCTTCTCTTACTGTATTTTCCTGCAGGTCCAGCTTCTTGACTTTTGCTCTGATCTTTTCGAGGCTGGTATCGTAAACCGTTAACGGCCTGAGCATCACAACTCCGTCCCTCAACTCCACTTCGAAATATTTGACATCCGGTAACTGTTCGATAATTTTTTTGGGAATAGTGATTTGGTTTTTTGAAGTCATTTTTGCAAGCATTTCTTATTTCCTTACTTCCTTATTTTATTACCAAGTTAATATTTGACGGCATTTTTGTCAATATAAAAATCATCGGGCAGCAGGCGTTAGGCATCAGGTGTCGTGGTTCATAGGTTCAGAGGTTCAACGTTCAAGGGTTCACAGGTTCTCTTTTTGTTGTATTGGCTTTATTGGTCAAATTAGTTGAATAAGTTGATTCGTTGATTAACTGAACCAATCGAACCAATTGAACTAATCAAACTAATGAAACCGGCCTTTAGGCCTTTTTCCTTGAACCCCTGAACCTTCCAACTACATATATAGCCAATTATTGAATGTTCTTTACTTGGGATGAGGTAATGATGTAAAAACAATGAATCGGTAATTATCAGGGGGCGGGATGATTCGTTCAGTTTTGAAAAACGGTTTGAAGGTCATTCGTTGCCTGCCGCGGCGTAGCTCGACAGAGCGAAGACGGGTTTTAGCGGGCCTCGCGTGCATCTTGTCCCTGCTGTTATCCGTTCCCGCACTCTCGGGCGGCAGCCTGCCCGACGGTGTTCGCATCACCCATCCCCGGAACGGCTTTTTGATGGAAACCGCCCCCATCGAGATTCGCGATTCCATTCCGCGGGACGAGGCCGGTATCGTAAACTTTGCCCGGGTGCCGGATGAGACCGGCTTTGCCGTGCTGATCCGCTCGGCTCATGGAATCGATACGCATGCGCCGGATGCCGTCCGGTTTACCATCGATGACGGCCTGCTTCCGCCCTACGTACGTGATCTGAGGTCCGATACCGTTCGGACAGTAAAACTCGATCAAGATCCGGATGAACAGGTTACCGTTTTGTGGGCGGTTTATGATCGTTTTCTGGAGACCTATATCCCGATGACCTACCCTTTGAATGCGGTTATCTATATAAAGGTAGAGGTGCGGGATATTCAAAACAACATTTTGCAGCCGCCCGCTTTCGAATTTAAAATTGAAAACCTTGCCCGCAAGGCGGCTTCCAGGCAAAACCTTCCGGAAACTGATGAATTTTACATGATCGATCCGGATTCCGGCGATCCCTATGATGCCGGCATCGAAATCATAGACGGTGAGCTTTCCGGCGCAAAGGTGGTTTACAGCAGCCGGGAGCCGCTGACACCGGCATTCGGGCCTTTGGATGGAATCGAGGAAATAAACCTGGACGGGATCCTGGCGGCGGGTCAGCCGGTTAACTTAATACCGCATACCGTTTTTGATGTCCCGGTCAAACTGTTTATACCGGTAGCAGATGGTGTGGATATCACCACCGCGGGTCTGGCCTATCACGACGGCACCCAATGGCTGGCTGCCGCGGATGCCGACGGCAGTGTTCTTTCCGACGGGGAAGGCTGGATGGTGCCCGGCTCCAGGGTCAATCACGCGGAAACCCGTCCGGCGCTGATCGAAGTGCAGGTGTACCATTTTTCAGGGGCCCAGGCGGTAGTTGGTGGAATGACGGAGGAAGAGGACAAACCACCCGACCACGGGTCCGGTACGGTCGTCTACGCCAGTTGTTTCATGAATTCCGTCGCTGGAGGCACGAATTTTGGTGGGTTTGTTGCCTTGATCGGGGATGGTTGTTGCCGGTTTGTTGGTTTATTTCGTCAGGGGGCGCAGAGAGTAAGATTATCTTTCTTTTATTAGATTTTTGAAAGGTTCATAACAAGCTTCAAGCCTTTATGCACCTCTTCCATTCTCTTTTTGGATAATGTTCCAATCTTTTCCTTGATGCTTTGCTTATCCACCGACTTGATTTGAGTGGCATTAATTACACACTTTTTAGGAATATTCGCTTCGCCCTTTCGTAATACAACATTTCCGGGCAGTTCGCCAAATTTCATGGTCGAGGTAATCGCCAGCTTTTTTTATTTAACCGCAGACGAACGCAGACCTTTGGCGGCACGACCTGTTCGGCCAAAACCCCCCGATCGCTTCGCGATTAAAAAGTCTGCGAACGTCTGCGTGGGTCTCGCGGTTAATATAGCGCCAATTTGAATCCTGTCTGAAAAAAAGCCTGAAACCTTGCATGGAACCAATTGAACTAATCCAACTAATAAAACCGACCTTCAGCCTTTTATCTTTTTTGGACCGGTTAGATCGGTTGCGGTGAATCGGGCGCCACGCTCATGATACATCTCATAACGGCGCTGGGTTTCTTCCCAGCGCTGTTTGATCCGCCTTAAGACGATCGTCATCACTTTCAGCAGCGCCAGCAGCACCAGCATAATCGCCAGCTCCCGGCCGCGGATTTGATTCCAGACCGGGCCGGCCTGTTTTACTCCGCCCGGGGAAGACACAGTGGAGATAAAGCAGGTGACACCATCGGCAACCCCGTCGGCAGCGCCGGATCCGATCGAGGAAGACGAAACGGCGACTCCGGATGGATCGACAATGATTCCGTTTGCAATACCGTCTGCATCTCCATCTCCGCCATCTTCAAGATACAGGGTTACGGAGTACCGGTCCTGGCTGAAATCGGTCTGGGTGCTGAAATCGGTCCAGGTGGCTTCGATGGGGTCATATTTAAACCAGCGGCCGCCTTGCGGCGCCGGCTCGGAAAAATGGATGGTGATTTCAGCCTGATCACCGGGTTGATCCATGATTAATTTGAAATTGATCAATCCAAACGGGAAATAGTCCGGACTGCTGGCCGTGCTGGCATAAGTGTTGGTGCCGTTTTCAGTTTCCGCTGATATGGACTCGATTCCGAGCACCGTGCTGGAGCCTTTGAAACTGATGCCCAGGGATTTGCCTTCGCCGGTTTTTACACACTTGATTGTATTTTGATCAGAATCCCAGTTGCCGTCCCCGTCAAGGTCGGAAGGCGCTGTTATCTCCTGTTCATCGGGGATTCCGTTGCTGTTGGCGTCGTCGGGGTTGACCTGGGTGGTAAAAGACATGCTGCCGGACCATTGAGACGGCGTGCCGTGATTGTCATAATGCCGGGCCTGCAATATATAGTTTTCGCCATCATCCAAAATCAGCTTCGGCACCTGCAGCTGGGTCAGAGAATATTCACTGGTAATATCGAAGACACACACATTATCGGATTCCCTGTGAATCTGCCACTGGGTTGCGGAGTGGAAATCACCGGAATTGGGGTCAAAGAAGTTATCGGTTTTGAGCAGCGGGGTGAGTTCCGCCGTCTGCTGATTGGCCGGGGCCGCCAGGCCAGGGGCATCCGGCTCAAGGTTGTCCTGGGGGACCACCGGATTGGTGCCGGCAAGGTATTCATTCAGATTGCTGAGGCCGTCGCCGTCTTCATCCCCGGAAGCATCATCTTTCAGGGGATCAAAGCCATACCGGTTTTCCCAGGTATCCGGCATTTTGTCGCCGTCATCATCTGTATCGGCATTGTTGCCGATACCGTCACCGTCGGTATCAATGGTCTCTGCCGGATCCGACGGGAATGCATCCTGATTATCCGGAACGCCGTCACCATCAGAGTCGCTAAACGGCACCGTAAAGGATACTTGATTGGAGTAACCGCTCTCGTTTTTGCTGCCGTCATAGGCGGTGGCGGCAAAATAATAGGTCTGGCCTTCATCCAGTCCGGCAATGGTGTAGAGGGTCGTTTTTCCCACATCCTTGCTGGAACCATAATTGCCGCTGGATGTGCCCCAGTAGATCTTATAACCGGCCAGCTCGGGTTCCGTATTGGAGTCCCATTCCAGTTCGACAGATGCCGCATACGCTGCAGGTAACGGCAAGGCGCATAGCGCATAAAGCAAGGGGATTAAAAATAGAAAAAAGTAACGAGGACTAAGGACTGAGGACTGAGCACTTTCAGAGGCGCATTGGATCTTAAGGTCAGAATTTACCTTGAGCCTTGAGCCTTGAGCCTTGAACCGTTTCATTAAAGGTAATGATTGACGAGAACGATATCCAAGATACTTTAAAATTTTATTCGCATTGATTACCAAACCATTCACAACAACACCTCCGTTAAGATACATCCAATACCGACCGAGATGCACTCAAAAGAAGTGCTGCCCCGGCGCCGCGTCATAGCGTCTCACGACGAGGGGTGTTCCCGCCCGGCAGCCCTGCTGCCTTTCCTTCCCCCCGGATTAAGGCCAGTGGCTTTGCGTCCCACCCTTTCGGGTGGTATGCCTTTTCGAGCTTTATTTATTCGCAGATTAATATAATAAAAATAAAAAAATTAATCGGCACATTACCCCAGTTAAATCTTAAAAAATTTCAGCGGGGTGGCTAAACTTTGTGTTTTATAGAGCAAAACAGATGCCAAGCTAGATTTTAAAAATTGAAATGAGATCCAGCAGATGAAAATGTGAATTCGGAAGAATCAAGATGCCGTTAAATTTTAGGGGATTAGATCGAATATAGTTTTTATAAAAATTTACAAAAAGTTTTCAATAATCTCTCAGCTCGAAATTTTTTATTACTTATACGAGATCGAAAATTATGATTTTGTATAACTAGTCCGTATGATTTAAAGCACGATTGTAAAACACACGTTATGGACTGGATCTCCCGCATTCGTAACAGAATGGATTCAGCGGGTATCGTAGATTTATTTAACCTAGTCATTTTCATCCAACCCCCGCCAATGCAGGCGCCGCGGCAGCCGGGTGCGGAACACTATTTTTAAGCGGATCGGGCCCGGCGACTGGCCGGTGAGAAAAACGCAGTTACAATTTGTGATTACGCTCGGCCGGTTTTTGATTTTTTTAATTACAGAATCCGAATTGGAATTACATTCCGGTTACTAAGGCCATCTTCGAATCCCAGCGCATTGCATTTTGCCACCTTTCTGGGAAAATTAGGTGTCAGGTGTCAGTGTTCACGGTTCAGCGTTCAGAGGTTCAAAGGTTCCGTGCAATGATTTGTTAGATTAGTTTCATTT
>PVMK01188309.1_pt1 | contig 21196 bp, 15 predicted proteins | sample 1853481 | NCBI WGS metagenome assembly PVMK01 (sample SAMN08533507, study PRJNA380276) | Marine sediment metagenome, whole genome shotgun sequencing project.
TATGGCCGGCAATGTCTGGGAGTGGACCAGTAGTATGTGGGGTAAAGACAGTTATAAGCCGGAATATAAGTATCCTTATGATTCTGCCGACGGGCGCGAGAACCTGGAAGCCGGTGATAACGTCCTGCGTGTGTTGCGTGGCGGCTCGTGGAGCTACACAGTCGTCGCGCGCTGTTCGGACCGCTTCTGGGCTACCCGTACGACTGGTACGACTACAGCGGGTTTCGTATAGTCGTCTCCCCCATCTCTGCCCTCTGACACTCTGCACTCCGGCACTCTGGACCGAATTTAGAAAGGCCACTGTATAGGGGCACGATGTACCCACACCAAAATTTGCACCTGGGATAACCTGGGTATCGCGCACCGCAAGGCCGCGCGGGGCAAACGCGGTAAGCTGGCGGCTGAGGCGTTTGAGCACAACCCGGCGGACAATTAATTGAGTAAAAAACGCTCAACTGTCTGTTGTATGGGGTCCGTTGTTTGTTGTGCGGCAAGCGCAGTGAACCGGGTGTGAATCAAGACCGTTGGTTATTGGAATATCCGTGGCAATTTGTGTTATGCCGACATGTAAAGTGAGGAGTGCTGGAGTGCTGGAGTAATGGAGTGTTGGGCTTAAAAGCGGAAATAGATCTGATTTTTACTCTTTTACCTTTGGTTATGCGAGATCCAAACATGGTTTACATTTTTCCATAATATCAACCATTCATCAATCCATCACTCCAATACTCCAATACTCCAGTACTCCGGGTACCATTAACCTCCTCCTTTGATAAAGAGGGGATGGCTGCCATTTACCAACGGCGGTGATTTACACCCCAGTGAACCTCCAACCCAAACACAACAACCAAAACCAACACTCTTGACAGGCAATCTTCTTTCTGAAATACTCGGATGCCGTCAAGGTGAATTGGGGCTTGGTTCTAACATCGGCCATGGCTTATTCGTATTTACGGAGTCTCATACAAGCCCCGCCGCTGGCCTGAAAAGTAGCCAGTCTGATCGGAAAAGAAAATTTGCCATTTTGGCGTAGTTTCATATGACGGGTTAACTAAAAATGAACGTCGAACATCGAACATTGAACGTCCAACATCGAATAATGAATTCTGTCGATTTAAAAAAAAGACTGTGCAAAGCTGAATATTTGATAGTTTACTGGTTGAATGGTTGATTAGGTAATTATAGTTATAATTTCAAAACGTTACGATTGTTGAAACCTGAAGTGTCCAATTATTTTGCAAATATGGCATAAATCCATATTTACAACCAATCAACCAATCAACCAATTAACTAATCAACCCAATCAACTAATCAACCTAATCAACCAATCAACGATATCTGTACTAACAAAAAGGAGGCAACAATGAAGGCTAAAGTTACTAAGGATTGCATGGGAGACAGACACTGTAACAACCTTTGTCCCGAGGTTTTCGAGTATGATGAGGATGAATTGAAATCCGTTGTCAAATTCGACGAGATTCCGGGGAGAATACAAAGCCCTGGTGGTCAAAGCAGCGGAAGAATGCGGGGCACATGCCATAGAAGTCGAAGGGGACTAAGCCACCGGCCTGAAAAGTGGCCTGTCTAATCGAGAAAGAAACTGATGAACGTCGAACATCGAACGTCCAACATCGAACGTCGAATGAATGTATTCAGTCTGTTTTAAAAAAGATTTAGCGAAGCGTTTCCACCCTTCGAAATTCGATATTCTGTGGTTCGCTGTTCCGGCCGGCTGCCAAAGCGGCCGGTTTGATCGAATAAAAAACTTAACGGAATAGACAGTGCGTTTTCTGTCTAAATGAATAACGAAAGGCGCTTGTTTAAAAAAAATCAAGCGGAAAGGATCCATGACATGGGGAAATTCAGGGACAGCCGGACGGCCAAAAACCTGCTCGGTTCCTTTGCCGGAGAGTCACAGGCAAGAAACCGTTATACCTATTTTTCGAGAAGGGCAATAGATGAGGGGTATAGACAGATTGCTGATATATTTGAAGAAACCGCCAATCAGGAGTGTGAACACGCCTTGCGGTTTTTTAAATTTTTCAATGGCGGTGAACTGGAAATTACCGCAAGTTTTCCCGCGGGCGTGATCGGCAGCACGTATGACAATTTGCTGGCCGCGGCTGCCGGCGAAAAATTTGAGCATACGGAACTATATCCCGGTTTCGCCAAGATTGCTCGGGAAGAGGGCCTTGACCGGGCCGCCGACACCTGGGATGCCATCTGCGTTTCCGAAAAACAGCATGAGAAGCGCTACCGGGAACTTGCATCCAATATCGAAGCAAATAGCGTTTTTAAGCGGAACCAGGAGGTCGTTTGGAGATGCCGTAACTGCGGTTATCTGCATACAGGCCCGGAAGCACCGGAAAAATGTCCCGCCTGTGTGCAGCCGCGGGATTATTTCGAGCTTCTCGGGGAAAACTGGTAATAGTTCACCGCAGAGACGCAAAGGACGCAGAGAAAGTATTAATGTCTTTTAGGGTCTAATTCCCCGCGGGTTGCCGCGGGGAGTGGTTTCATTACCGTAATTTTAATTTAAAGCATAGTTCAACCATTGAGTTGAATGATTTGTCTGGATCAAAGTGGGCCAATCACAGCTTTTCAGATAAGTACATTCCCGAGTGTAACCTGGGAACAAGGAGAATCCATAATCCTTGAACATAGAACCTCCGAACCGCTGAACGGTTACACTGGATTGCGGTTACTTTTAAAATTTCCCCTCAGCGTCCTTTGCGTCTGCGGTGAACTATTAAACAAGATGCAAAAACCAATCTACTTAGACTACAACGCCACCACACCTCACGATCCCGAGGTCATCGGCGCCATGCGGCCATTTTTGGAAGAAGAATTCGGAAATCCGTCGAGCGGACACTGGTACGGGATTAAACCCCAAAAGGCTGTGATGGACGCTCGCCGCGAGGTCGCAGCCTTGCTCGTCTGCCGGCCGGATGAAGTCATTTTTACCAGCGGCGGTACCGAATCCAATAACCATGCCATCAAAGGCGCTGCCTACGCCTGCCGGGACAAGGGCAATCACATCATCACCAGTCAAATTGAGCATCCGGCGGTACTGGAAGTTTGTCAATTCCTGGCAGACAACGGATTTGAAATCACCTATCTTCCGGTGGATGAGCAAGGCCTGGTGAATCTTTCGGATGTATCAAATTCCATCACATCAAAAACCATTTTGATAACCATTATGCATGCCAACAATGAAGTCGGCACCATTCAGCCTATTGCAGAGATCTCTAAGTTGGCAAGGGAACACGATATCCTGGTTCATACGGATGCAGCCCAGTCTTTGGGAAAAATACCCGCTGAAGTCGATACCCTCGGTGTTGATTTACTTTCGGTTGCCGGTCACAAGGTGTACGCACCCAAAGGGGTGGGAGCGCTTTATATACGAAAAGGCGTAAGACTGGCGGGATTTGTACATGGAGCCGGTCAGGAATCCGGCAGGCGTGCGGGTACTGAAAATGTGCTGGAAATTGTCGGACTCGGAACGGCATGCAAAATCGCAAGACGTGATCTTGAACTCAATATGAATCACATGAAAGTCCTGCGCGATCGGCTTTATAAGGGTATTAAAGAGAAATGTGATCAGGTGCGCTTAAACGGACATCCTGAAAAGCGGCTGCCCAACACGCTCAGCCTTTCTTTTTATAACCTTGAGGCCAACCGCATTTTGGAAGACATCGGTTTGCAGGTCGCCGCTTCGGCCGGTGCCGCCTGCCATTCGGACACAGTGGAGATTTCCTACGTACTCGAAGCCATGGGCCTTCCATTGAACTGGGCCAAGGGAACGCTGCGATTGACGACGGGCCGGATGACCACCGAAGCCGATATTGATAAGGCGGTTCAGGTGATTGCCGATGCCGTAAAAAAGTGAACCGTTGTTTATGAATCGTTTTCCTATACCCGTTGCAGAATCAACGCGGTTCGATTGGGCAGATAAAGACTGAGAAGATGACTTTGGCGGTTTGCGACGATATCAAATGACGTTTTGTGCTCCTGACCCCCAGCCAATCGGTTGTGACCGCCGTATTCCGGTGCATCACTGTTAAGAATCATTTGATACTTTCCCGACGGGGCTTCAAAGCGGTAGTCCGAGTAGGATTGATGCGGATGAAAATTGAAGGCAAACAAAAGCCCGGCTCTTTCAAAAACAGTTACCTTATTGTCGGAATGCTCATATAAAAGATACGGTCCGGGACTGTCAAGAAGTTGGAATTTTTTTGCCAGTGCGATCATATCGCGATCAAAGCAGGCGAGAAACTGATATTTTAAATTGGGGATCATCCACCAGATGCCACTGGCGTCTGGCATATTTGTTTGACCAGTTGTTGCCCTCCCGTGGAAAATCGATCCATTCCGGGTGGCCGAATTCATTGCCCATAAAGTTCAAATAGCCGGCTCCGGCGGTGGCCAGGGTGATTAAGCGGATCATTTTGTGCAATGCAATACCCCGGTCCACCCGGATATTTTCATCTCCGATACCCATGTGGTCATACATATCCTCGGCGATTAACCGAAAGATAATGGATTTATCTCCCACCAGGGCCTGGTCGTGGGATTCGGCATAACTGATCGTCTTTTCGTCGGCACGCCGGTTGGTCAATTCATGCCACAAATGTCCCATGGGCCAGTTTTCATCGGAAACTTCTTTGATCAGCCTGATCCAGTTATCCGGAACCCCCATGGCAAAGCGGTAGTCAAAACCGAAGCCGCCGTTTTCCTGTGATGCAGCAAGGCCCGGCATCCCGCTGACATCTTCGGCGATGGTGACCGCATCGGGTCGTAGGGTATGAATCAGCTTATTGGCCAGAGCCAGATAGGTGACAGCTTCTTCATCGACACTGTCTTCAAAATAATCATCGTAGGAGGTAAAGGCCTTGCTCATTCCATGATGGAGATAAAGCATGCTGGTGATGCCGTCGAAGCGAAACCCGTCAATATGGTATTCATCCAGCCAGAAGCGGCAGTTTGAAAGCAGAAAATGCAGCACCTGGTGTTTGCCGTAGTCAAAACAGCGGGAGTCCCAGAGTTCATGACGCCCGCGCTGCCCATCATGAAAGTATTGATACAAAGTGCCGTCGAAACGGCTGAGCCCTTCAGTTTCATTGGTTACGGCATGGGAATGGATAATGTCCATGAGAACCGCCAGACCGGCTGAATGGGCTTTGTCAATGAGGGCCTTGAGATCGTCCGGAGTGCCAAAGCGGGATGAGACGGCAAAAAAATTAGACACCTGATAGCCGAATGAACCGTAATACGGATGTTCCTGAATCGCCATCAACTGGATGGTGTTGTAGCCGGATTTTAAAATTCGGGGGAGAACATTGGCGGTGAATTCCTGGAATGATCCGACTTTTTCGTCTTCCTGGGCCATGCCGATGTGGGCTTCATAAATCAATGGCGCTTCACCTGCCCGGCGAAAATCACGGCATTGCCATTGATAAGAAGCAGCGGGCAACCACACCTGAGCATTAAAAATCAGCGTTTTTGAATCCTGTACCACACGCCGGGCATAGACGGGAATGCGATCCCCTGCACCGCCGGGCCAGTGGATGCGAAGCCGATAGAGATTTTTATGCTTGAAGGTGTCGGAGGGCAGACGGATCTCCCAGATGCCGTCGTCAAGTCGCCTGAGTGAAAACGCCGCTTCTTCCAGCCAGCCGGTCATGTCGCCAATTAAAAAAACCTTGTTGGCGTTTGGCGCCCATTCGCGGAAAACCCATTGATTGTTTTGGAAATGAAGGCCGAAATATTCATGACCGGAAGCAAAATCGGCCAGGGTCATTTTACCACCGGTCAGACGGTTTTCGGCTTCGATAATTTTCGATAAGCGCCGATGAATTATTTTTTTGTAGGGTTTTAAATAGGGATCTATGGCCAAGAGGCGGTCCAGGGCCTGTTGAACCGGATCGGTTGAGGATAGAAAGGGTTTGGGAGTTGATCTGGTCATATTTTGTTCCGGCTATTGCAGGTTAGGAGCTAGGGTAACATCAAAGTAAATTTTTTAACCAGTTGCATTTTAAGGTTTTATAAGACAATAAAATCCCAAATCTCAAGCACCAAATTACAAATAAATCCCAAATTTCAATATTCAATGACCAAAACATTCACCACAGTCGTATCGCATCACTTCGCAAGCCCTGGTCTGCCGGTGGTGATACAGTTGGACACGACTGCAGAGGAATTATTTGTTTGGGATTTTGAATTTTAGTCATTGGGATTTGTTTGAGATTTGGATATTGTAATTTGGAATTTATTTGTAATTTGATGCTTGCTATTTGTTATTTCCAGTTTTTCCGGATTAGGAATTATTCTCCTGAATTAAGTCAGCTTTGCAAGAGTCCTTCACATTTTCAACGATCAGTGGTCTCTGCAGCATCTTTTCATACAGCTTTATATATTGGCGCGCCGTATTGGCATGGGTGAAGGTAACCTGACTTTCCGACATGACGCGTTTGATCTGTTTGGTCTTTATCTTTTGTGGTAAATTGTAAAATGCCATAGCCTGCTCGATGGCCCAGAACAAGCCACCGGCATCAAAGGTTTCAAACAAAAAGCCGTTCCCTGTGTTTTTGTCCACATCCAGATCTGTGATCGTATCATGGATACCGCCGGTATCGTGGGCCACCGGAAGCGCGCCGTAGAGAGGGGCAATCATTTGCGGCAGGCCGCAGGGTTCAAACCTTGACGGCATCAGTATAAAATCGGAAGCGCCGTAGGCCAGATGTTCCAGATCGTTACTAAAATCGTATATGGCCACACGCTTTTGAAACTTGTGAAAATTGACGATGTCTCTGAAAGTCATCTGGTAATCGCCATTGGCCACAAAGACAATCTGCAGGTTCTGGTCCCAGTATTTGGAGATGACTTTGTAGAAAATGTCGGCCAGCAGCCGGCACCCTTTTTGAATCGGGTCCAGCCGCGAAGGCCAGAAAAATATCGGGGCGCGGTCATCCCGGATTAATCCCAGTTTTTTTTGCAGATATCGCTTGTTTGCTCTTTTTCCTTCAACGTGATCCTTTGATCCGAATTTTTTCGATAGGTCCTTATCTATGCTGGGGTTAAATGATGGATCCGGTGCATTTAATATTCCCGTCGCACACTCAGCTTGCACTTTATTGGCTAACTCCCGGTGTATTTGGGCTTCAACAAACGGGTGTTTGTCGTCAATGATCTCTCTCAGAAAAGTGGGGCTGACGACATTCACAAAATGCGCTGCAAAAATTCCACTGGTAAGCAGATCTACCGGATTGGAATCACGAATTTCCTCGTAACTCAGGGCCATATTTTTAAAATACAGGTTTTGCCAGAAATATGCTGCATCAATGCCCCTGTCTTCGATATCCGCCAAAGTGGTTTTCACCGTATGGATGTTGTGAATGGTAAACAGACTTGGAATACCATGCTCTCGGGCTACGGCCGGGATCAGACCGGTCATCCAATCGTTGCAGTGGATTAAATCCGGTTGAACCCGGGGGATGATATTATTGATGACTTCCCGCTGAAATGCAAGCGCCAGTTTAATGTTTTCATCACCATAATTCGAGTAAACCCGATTGATATAATAAAAAGCACGATCTTCGGCCAGATGGATGCGGTCATCGGGCATTTTTCGTTGTATCCTATTGGTTTCCTTTTTTAACACGGGGGCTAACTTGTCGCTGAAAAGGGCGCGGTAATCCGGCATAGCGACGTGTACATCGGCCCCCTGTTCAAAGAGGGCGCTGATCAGAGCGGCAGATACATCGGCAAGACCGCCTGCTTTGGCGGTATAAAAAGAGGCCAGACCGCCCATGCGATGCGGAAGGTAGGTGACCTCCGGGGTGACGATTAGGACACGGGGGTTGCAAGGTGCGGTGCTCATGATAGAACCCTTTTATTAACTCTTTTCAGGAATAGTAAGTACTAACCCAATTTTTTTAAATTTGCATCAACTTTGCATCAATGCTGATCATTGCTTCGACGCCTCAGGTAATGCGAGTGTTCAGTGTTCAGGATAGATGATCCTCTGTCATTTTCGTGAAGTTCCACACGCGGTTACAGAGTACAGACTTCTTCGTCTTCGTGCCTATAAAATTCTGATTCACGAGGACGAGGACGAACAGAATCAGATTAGATCGTATGTATACGCCCTGCGCTTTTTCTTATTCTCCGCATTCCGCATTCCAACTTCCCGCCGGGGCGTAGGCCCCTGTAAGCCCCTATGGGCCGGAGGCCGAATTCCAGTTCTATGCCCAGGTAAGCAATCTCGGTGTCGATTTAACCCGTGCATCTCCGGCGGGCGCCACCCTGACGGTTAAACCAAATCGCCCTGAAATTTCACAATTTAGATTGCAGCCGTAAAGGTAATTTCCGTCACCTTTTTCCTCTACAACCTTCATCGGTTCGATACGGCCTGCGGATAGTTCTTCCAGAGCCTTCGGGTTGCCGTAGTAAAGCTCAACATCAACTTCATCCGGTCTAAGCTCGTCAAGGTATATCTCTGACGTCACGTGGAAGGTATCGCCGACACGATAGGGTCCCTGTGTTTTTCTTAACGGTGATTTTATCTCGATATCTTTCCACAGCGTGCGCAGCCGATTAATTTGGGCGGCCAGTCTTTTCGCTTCATCGGCTTTTTCAGCCAGCAAAGCGTCCCAGCGTCTGGCCGCCGGGATATAATATCGTTTTTCATAGTCAGAGACCATGCGCAAACTGCAAAAGGACTCCATGGCCATTTTCATGGAGGCCTTCATTTTTTGTAACCAGCAGACAGGCAGATTGCCGTTTTTGCGATCGTAAAAGCAGGGGATGACTTCATTTTCCAATACGTTGTACAGGGCCTGGCTCTCCACGGTATCCTGATAGCTATGATCTTCGTATTCTTCACCGTTTCCGATACGCCAGCCCCTTTCTTCCGTATAGCCTTCATCCCACCATCCGTCGAGGGTACTGACATTCAGCACCCCGTTAATGGCGGCCTTAATGCCGGAGGTCCCGCAGGCTTCAAATGGTCGCCGGGGGGTGTTGAGCCACACATCCGCTCCCTGCAGTAAATGACGCGCCAGGTGCATGTCATAGTCTTCCAGAAAAATGATTTTGTCGCGAACCTCCGGTTTGCTCGCAAACTGGTACAGTCGCTTGATCAGTTCTTTGCCCTCGTTATCCTTGGGATGGGCTTTGCCCGCAAAGATGAATTGAATCGGGCGCTTTTTATTGTTGATGATCGATTCCAGGCGTGCCGGATCCTGCAGGAGTAAATTGGCCCGTTTGTAGGTTGCAAAACGCCGGGCGAAGGCAATGGTCAACAAATCCGGGTCAAGGGCCGACTCGACGGCCTCCAGAATGTTACGGGGAGCGTTTCGTCGCGCGTACTGTTTGACCAGTTGTTCCCGGCAGGTACGCACCAAACGGGAGCGGTTCATTTCATGGGCCCGCCACAGCTCTTCATCATAGATTTCATCAATATGTTTGATGTTGTCTGGTTTGCTGGAGCCCAGGTACCATTCGGGCCCCAGATAGCGGTCGAAGAGATAGGTAAACTCCTGGGAAAGGAACGATGGTATGTGGATTCCGTTGGTGATGTGGGATATGGGCACTTCTTCCTCGGGTCGGTCGGGCCAGACAAAGGACCACATACGCCGGGCCACCGATCCGTGCAATCGGCTGACCCCGTTGCAATCGGCCGCCATGTGCAGCGCCAAAATAAACATGGAAAGGGGCGCGTCGGCACTGGATCCAACCGGCTGCCCCCATGAAATAATTTCTTCTACCGAAGTACCCAATTTATCCTCAAATGGTTTTAGATAAGGTCTCACCAGATCCGGTAAAAATTCTTCATGCCCGGCAGCCACCGGGGTGTGGGTCGTAAACACCGTGGTTCGGGGGATGATTTCAAGGGCTGTTTTGAGATCAACATCGTGATCTGCCATGGTTTGGGTCAGCCGCTGCAGGCTGGCAAAGGCACAATGCCCTTCATTCATATGAAGAACCTTGGGTATTATTCCCATGGCTGCAAGCGCCTGCATTCCACCGATTCCCAAAAGCGCTTCCTGGGCCAGACGAATTTTCACATCACCGGCGTACAGCCGGGATGTGATTTTGCGCGAGGCGGCTGAATTTTCCGAGATATTGGTATCCAGCAGGTATAATGGGATGCGCCCCACCATGATTTTCCAGACAATGGCATGAATCGTCCCATCGGGACCCTGAATGGATATTTTTAAATCATTTTCGGCAGCATCTTTTATGCGTTCAACCGGCAAGTTGTATAGATCGGTTTGCGGATATGCTTCCTGTTGCCACCCGTCCTGATCGAGATACTGGCTGAAATAACCCTGGCGATACATGAGTCCAATGCCGACTAGTGGAAGCGCCAGGGTTGACGCCGCCTTTAAATGATCACCGGCTAAAATACCCAGGCCGCCGGCAAAAAGGGGAAGGCTTTCATGCAAGCCGAACTCCATGGAAAAATAGGCGATGGTATCCCCGGGTTCGAACGGAGATTCGTCTCGATTCACCGGATCGAGGACCAAACTTTGAAAGTGCTCTTTTACCCCTTCCAGCTGAGCACGATAACCGTCATCTTCTGCCAGCTGTTCAAGGCGACTCTGGGGAATTTTTGCCAGAAAAGCGATGGGATTACGTCCGGATTCCACCCACAGCGGCGGATCAATGCGCCGAAAAAGTTCGATGGCATCTTTTTTCCAGCACCACCACATGTTACGGGACAGCGCTTCAAGAAAGGCAAGGCTTGGCGGTATGTTTGGATGTACCTGATATGTTTGAAAATTTTTCATGTTTTAGGGATCCAAAATTATTTTTATAAGTAAAACAGTCAGCGAAAATCAGTTCGCGAGCTGGTAATTCAGATATCGTTTATTGGGTGATTAGTTGATTGGTTAAGTGGTTATAGATAAGGATTTATCCCATATTTGCAAAATAATTGGACACTGTCACTTAGGTTTCAGGTGTCGGGTGTCAGGTGTCAGTAGTAAAAAAGTGAGATCCGGCCTGAAACCTGACACCTGAAACCTATTCTCTGAAAAGGCTTCAATACGCCCGAAAATGTCCAAAAAAAATGAGCTATTTTCATAGTAAATTAGGAGGTCTGTAATTTCGAATATTGAATTATAAGTAACCGTTCACAGGTTCAGGGTTAAGGACAAAGAAGGCATTAAAGACTCGAAGTCCTGGTTAAAAGTGCTCATTTACCCAAATAATTGCCAATTTGGGGCATCCTTTCATATGACGCCAAAAGTAGTTTACACTTTTTATCGTAGGTTGGGTTGTGCGGGCGTAAACGTCGGGTAAAGCTTAGTTCAACTAAATAACAACTTCCTTCTATCTAATGTAATTTTTCTGCAATAGCACTACCCAACATTAAAGTCGCTTAACCCAACCTACAACTACGACGCTCAAAATTAAAAACAGGGCAAAAAAGCGTAAACCGGTAAATGAAGAATGCCCAATTTGGCTCCAAATTTTGGATTAAGCTGACGAAACTGACGCTTTTCTCGTAAATACGCATTCCAAATGCAGTCCAGGGACGAGAATGGAACCTTGAACCCCTGAACCTTTGAACCCGTGAACGCCTACAATTTAAGTTCAAAGATAGGGTTTAAATGCTAAAAAATCAATCTTTCTTTTAGCCAGAACCCGAAACCTTCCGGTACCTATTTCTCCTGTAATCTAATCCAGACCCGAAGCAGTTCGCTTGCCCCCCAGGCCTGTGCATCGCAGCCGCGGGCAGAGTGAGGAAAGTCACCATCCAGGATTTCCGGTATATGACCCAAACAGCCCCGGCTCAGCAATTGCACACCACTGCCCAGCCAGGCCAGAGCCGTTTCCCTACTTTTTTCGCCGTAGGTTGAGGCCCAGGCTTCACAAAAGGAGGGAAAGGGCCAGGTCCATGCCGTACCGTTGTGATATGCAGGTTTGCGGCGAGTATCTTCATCGCCGGAGTATTTCCCCTGATAGGGATGATGGGGATCGTTGATAATACTTCCCTGGTGCACGATTTCTATCGGATGAACCACCGGTCTATCCGCCAGACTGCGGATGGCTCCCGGTACCAGAAGCTCTTGACAGGCTGCCAGAATGTCGTGGCAGATCTGTTCATCTTTGACGGCGCCCAGAGTAATGGCCAGAAGCTGGTTCGGCCGCAGGGCGTCATCCGGTATCGCCCGGGTGGCCGACTCTCCGGCAGAAGCATGCAGACAGTCTGAGAGATATGCCTGGTCATTCTGCCGGAAGAGATTCACAATGGAGGTTTGGACTTTTGCGGATAAATGCTGCCATTTTTTACGGTTTCCAGGATCGTCCACCCGCGCTAAAAGGCGAAGGGCAGCAACCCATAATGCTTGGATTTCAACCGGATATCCCTGTCGCGGGGTGCCGGCCGGATAATCGGTATCCATCCAGGTAAAATGGGCCGGACTGAATACCAGGCCGGTTGCGGGATCCATGCGAATGCCGTTGGGGGTTCCGGTTGTAAAGGACCGACCGATGGACAATATAATCTGACGAATGGTGCGTCCGGCACAGTCAGCATCCAGCAGACCACCGGTTTCATCAGCTCGAATCAAATCATCACATGCCAGAATGAACCAAAGCGGGGCATCGGTGGTGTCCCGGTTGGCAGCGTCATTTCCCCGGATCATGTTCGGAAGCGTTCCCTGCTCTTCAAAGCGGCCGAATTGCTTTAGAATGGCCAACGCTTCCGGTGTCTTTTGCGCTGCGATCAACCCGCGCACAAAAATCAATGCATCCCGTCCCCAGTCCAAAAACCAGGGATACCCGGCAATAACCGATTTCAGCTCACTGCGGCACACCACGAAATCATCCAGAGCATGGGTTAGAATTTCCAGCGGCTTGTTCAAGGTGTCGTCGCCGGATTCAAACGGACCCGTCGATGGTTGGGTTGAAGAGATCATTTCCAAAGTGTCGGAATCGGGGCTTGGGTTGATCTCTGCGGATAATGCGACCCGTTGGCCTCCTTTTAAGAAAATAGAGAAGTATCCGGGACTGAATAAGTCGGAATGCGGATCCAGGCCGCGTTCGGCATCAACGGCTCTGTGGACCATATACTGCCATTCCGGTTCCCGGATAAAATCACCATCGGAGATTTGCATCCCCAGGTGATGTTTGAGATCCGGCATAAATTTAAATCCCCGTTTTTTACAACTTACCTTTTGCGGCCATTGGTTTTCCGGACCCGTATAGGCTTTGGTGGTATCATGAAAATTGCGGCTCTCGATGTCCGGCCGCAGTATAAGCTGGACCGCCCTGGCATCATCCAGCCGGTCGGTGATACCCCCGGCGGACTGACGGGAGAATGTCAATTGCACGGCATTCTCGCCGGCTGTCATTTTTAGTCCGAGTGTAATTGAAACGTTTTCTCCCTGGCCGGTGGGGATCTGGTAGCGCCAGTGTCCCGCGGCCAAAATCATCCAGCGCGAATGTCTCCAGGCAGTTGGTATTCATTGCCTGGGAGTAACCCTGGTACACAAGCCAGGCCCGGCAACGGGTAAACATGATCCAGCGATCTTCGGGAAATTCAGCACTGATGTTGCCTGCCAGCAGGCTGTCGTAGCGACTGGTCAGTTTTGTCCAGCGAACCGGTATCCGCAGCATGGCGCCGCATCCGTTGGTATTCAGGAAAACAAAGTCGTTTCGCAGCAATTCCGGCCGCTTAAAAGTCCTTTTTACGCCAACATCTGCCGGCTTCGGCAGCAACAAAAGGGGTGCTTGTCCATGCTGTCCTCCCCCGGCTGAATAGACGGATAGTTTCAGCGTGTAAGATTTTGCGATTTTCGGTGGATCAAGCGGCGTAAATAATACAAAATGAGATCCATTCTCTTTCCTGATACTCTCTTCACCGGCCACCGACCGTTGTCCATCGAAAAGGCGTGCGCGAAATGCGCAGTCGGCCTGAACGATTAAAAAATACCCCGGCGGTATCATGACTTCGCGACGCAGGTCCCGCGGCCATTGCCAGGTGATGACCCGGGTTTCCCGGCTGAACGGATTGACGTCTTTACAGAAGGCCACGGGATCTTCTTTTAACCGCTGTGTAACCTGATCCATCCCGGCAGTTTCCAAATCCCGGGTGCCGTGATAAAATGCCAATACTTCAAATGCCTTGGCGCGCAATCGTTGATTTTCAATTTGCCTGGGTACCCTAAAGGGTTGATCAGACGATTTTTGTACGGATTGCAAATCGTTTTCGTCATCGGAAAGGCATAACACCTGTCCGGGGTCCAGCAGATAGCGGTACTGATTATCAGATGGTGAGGCGCTTACCGCGGCATCGGAAAGAAGATCGATAAAATTTGGACCCTTCATTCCAGCGACCGCCGGGTTCCATGAAGCAAGGGTTTGATTTTCATCATTCAGATTGACTACCACCAGCAGCTTCTTGCCCGTCGGTTTATGGTGACGCAGCAATACGACATGGTTACCGCCATTTTCCTGGAGCATTTTCACCTCGGTTTCAGCAAAGAAAGCCGGATGCTCCTTCAGTAAATGATTTAAACGCCGGATGTGATCCACCTGATTGGTTTGCGCGCCCCAGTTCAGCGAGGCACTATTGTGAACGTTGATCTTTTCGGCGGCATACCACTCCACGCCGTTGGCGAAGCCAAATGCGCCCTGGTGAGACGAAAGGGCGCACAAGGCCGTCCGCATGCGGGCGTAGATTTTTGAGCGGGATGCCAGGCGAGGATTGTCATGGGTTTCCGCGAAATTGACCGCGATGCCGTCGCTGTTTGAGATGTCGATGGCCTCGGGCAGGTAGTTTTCAATTTGTCCACGCTCATAATTTTGAAACAGCTCCGAATAGGCCCAGTTTAAATTGGCGGTGTTTAGCAGGTCCCGGGTTACTGAAATTTTTCCACCCAGACCCTCCAGCAAAAATATCGTATCCGGATACTGATCACGAACTTTGGCAATCATGTATTTCCAGGCCATGACCGGAATCATGTAACCGGCATCGCAGCGAAAGCCGTCCACCCCGCGGTGGCACCAGGTCAGAAAAACATCCGCCATGTACTTCCAGAGATCTTTGTGACTGTAATCCAGTTTGGTTAGATCTTCCCAGTCTACACCCCAGGCTCCGGGGACTTCAATCTTACCTTCGGGGCCCCGTATCAGCCACTGGGGATGGGATTCATGAAGGGTGGCTGCCCAACCGGTATGATTAATGGCGATATCGATAAATATTCCGGCGGAGCGTTGGTGAACCGCGTCCACCAGTTCAATGAACTGTTCCAAGGGGGTGACGCGGGGGTCAAACTGCGCCAGGGCCGGATCGACGGCGGTAAAGCTTAAAGCCGCGTAAGGGCTGCCGAATCTTCCCATGCGGCCGTAGGTTGTGGGGGTGGGATGAATCGGTAAAAGCATTAGAATCCGGCAGCCCAACTCACCCAGGATAAAATCAAGTTTATTTATAAGATCTCGAAACGTTCCGGACGGGGGGATGACGGTATAACCGGTTTTGTCAAGTTCACCAATGACTTCTCCTCTGGTGGCGTTAAGGGTTTCGGCACCCGCCACGTTCGGACCGAATTGCCGCACAAAGGCGTTGTAAATAATATTTGCGCAGCAGGCATTGGCCGAGTCGACGTTGATCACGGTATTGGGCCCCTGAGGCCAGATGGGAGTCATTTCGTTTTCCTGCAAAAAGAAACATTTGGCCTCAAAGTGTCCACTCTCGGCTAGCGGCAATGTGACTTTAAAAGATTGCGGGTCGATTCGTTTCATGGGAATGTCAAACCAGGCCCTGCCCAAAGGGGTTTCATCCTGTTCGACTTGCCGAAAAATTTCTCTTCGGATGACCTTGGCCTGTCCGATATTCGTACGCACCCAGGCCGTTCCGTTTTGAGGATGAGCCAACACAAGGGTGAAAACCACCGTATCTCCGCAAAACTTCACCATTCGCCTTCCCGGGGCCGGGTTTTGAATCAGCTGATTTATTTGTTCCATGGTGATAAGCTATAAAAGATGTATAAAATTTGCAAAGGTTTTTATTAATTTTCTTGAAAAAAATCAAATATAAGTATAAGATATATAAGAAAATACTCGGTTAGATCATCAGCCATCATTTCCCGATTTTCTGACCCGCTATTACCAATATTCCAGCATTTCAGCAACCCCTCAATTTTTACAGGTATGAGACCATGAACCAGCGTATTTTGCATTTGCTGTTACTTGCCGTTATCCTGTCTTTTTTGTTTCCGTTCTCAGCGCAGTCTCAATCCAGTGATACCGGAGAATCCAGGACATCCGCCGGCCAAATCGTTCTGGTTCAAGCCGTTATGTGTGAAGATTTACAAGAACTCATTCCCCAAAATCCGACCACCGTTTTTTCAATCGAAAAACGAAAGGTCGTCTGCTTTACCTCGTTTGATCCGGTGCCGCAAAAAACGGTTATTTACCATCAGTGGTTTCACCGCGATCAGACTAGTGCCAAAGTAAAACTGACACTCAAACCACCTCGCTGGTCGACTTATAGCAGTATTCAGTTGCGCGCAGAAGATGTCGGACCCTGGCGGGTGGAGATCTCCGATTCCGAGGGACGCATTTTAGGCCTAATAAGATTCAGCATCACGGAATAGCAGAACATGAACAAGTTTATCTACCTGATTTTGAGCCTTCGATGGCAGGATATCATCGATATCTGCCTGGTCAGTTTTATTCTTTTCAGGTTCTATGTCCTTTTCAGGGGGACCAATGCTTTTCGCGTGCTGATCGGCATGACCATTCTGTGGTTTTTTCAGCAAATCGCGGTTTCCATGGGGTTGATCGTAACCAGCTGGGTGGTCCAGGGAGTCGTTACCCTGGGGGCCTTTATCATTATTGTGATTTTCCGCAATGAAATTCGTACGGTCCTGCTGGCGCGCAATTTAAAGTTCATCTTCTGGGGGGTTTCATCGAAAACGGTCTCCAGCACCATCGAAATTATTGTTCAGAGTGTTCTTGACATGGCTCGACGAAATTGCGGCGCTTTGATCGTGCTACCGGGCAAAGAAGATTTGGAAGAAGTGATCCAAAAGGGGATTCCCTGGGAAGGGGACATTTCAAAAGAGATGATTTTGAGTATCTTCTGGTCCGATAATCCGGTTCATGATGGAGCTGCGATTATCCAGGGCAACCAAATCACTCAGGTCTCAGCCATTCTTCCCCTGTCCCGTCGCGATGATCTTCCTTCCTATTACGGCACGCGTCACCGGGCGGCCCTGGGGCTGGCTGAAGCGACGGATGCCCTGATTATTGCCGTTTCCGAGGAAAGAGGAGATGTGGTGGTTGCGCAGGATTCCCAGTTTAAGGAGATCAAACAAAAGCGCCGGCTTGAACAGATTTTGCAGCAACACATGGGGGTTGCCGCAAAAAAAAGCCGCGTGCTGATAAAAGAAAGGCTTATGCTCATTACGGCGGCCCTTTTTTCAATTATATTTGTAGCCGGAGTATGGTTCAGCGTTTCCAAGGGGAGGGATACCCTGGTTACCCTTGAAATTCCGATTGAATATATGAAGCGGGACCCTGCCATGGAAATCGTCAAAACATCCGGAAATACCGTCAGCCTTGAATTGGAAGGTTCGGGTGCGCTGATAAAATCCATAAAGCCCGACCAGGTGCAGGTCAGGCTGGATCTGGGCCAATCCAAGGCGGGACCGAACACCTTTACGATTACCCGGGAAAGCATTTCTTTGCCGCCCGGAGTCATATTAAAAGGTGTTACTCCTTCCGTGGTGGATGTTGACCTTGATGTTCTCGTTAAAAAGAAATTACCAATACAAATTGATTGGGTGGGAAAATTATCTGATAAATTTATGCTTGTGGAGGCCATCGTCGAGCCCGATATGGTGGAGATCATCGGTGCAAAACGAATGCTTGAAAAAATATCGACACTTTACACCGCCAAGGTACCCCTAGATAATCTGGAGGTCAAAGGTACCATCACGGCCAACCTGGCCCTTAATCCGGCATCATTAAAAATAGCTCCCGACTCGAAGGAAAATGTGACCATCACGTATTTGACCAAATTGCGGAATCAGTAAGGAATGATTGCTCCCAAATGGATAACTTCTGCGAAGGACATGGTTTGACAAACACACGATTTCACCAAAAAGCTTGACAATATACAAAGTTTGTATGATATTGGGAATAGGAGGTGAAACATGGGCACCGTTACAGTAAATATATCTTTCCAGGATAGACTCCTTGCTAACATTGACCGAATTGCCCGGAGTGAGTCCCGTTCTCGCTCTGAACTTCTTCGTGAAGCCGCCCGCATCTATATTGAAAGAAAGGAACGCTGGAATCAAATTTTTGATAGAACATCAATGCAGTCAGGAAAACAGGCTCTAACCGAAAGGGATGTGCTGGATGAAATTAGTCAATATCGTAGTGAGAAAAGAAAATAGAAATGTCAAAAACAAAGGTGGTTCTTGACACAAATGTGAAAAAATCAAAATCATTTCACCTGCAACGTTTGTTACTGAATTTTAAGTAAGTAGTCCCCGAAATTATCCCGGCCTTACGGTTGGGATCACTTGCCGTCCATTTTTTCGATACAGATTAAAATCGCTATCCAAAGTAAATACATGGCTATGCGAATGGATTTCGCTCAGCCTGACCAGACAAGCATCAGCCAATGACATTGGAACTGATTGATACTTAAAAAGTAGTCTTTTAACCGGATCAATGTGCTCGGCCAGGTGAAAAGATATCATTAAAATCTTTCTCTGGATCAGTTTCATGACCTGATCGCTGCCATTTATTCCGCTCAACAAAAAGCAGGCCTCAGATACTACGGCTTCACAAGTCAACATGGGCGGTGCAATTTTATTCCAATGAGCTGCCGTCCACTCGTGAAACTTATCTCTCCTATTTAAAAAAGCAACCAGCGGACCAGTGTCAATCAATATATCATGTTTCACTGTCCGTATCCTTTTAAGTATTTATTATTATAAGAAAGATCAGGCGAGCCTTCAACAGAGCCAATTAGATCTTTGGCCAAATCCAGACAGGAATTAGGGGTGGTTGCTTCATTTGCGTTTACAATGGTTTCAATAGCTTCTCGAATCAAATTTGATTTGTTCTCATTTCTTTTGGCCGCCACAGCTGCCAATTTCAAATTCAAATCGTCAGATACTTTTACACTTAGGGTTTTCATTTTTCCTCCTTAAGACAGGCTGACAATACCAATTTGTCAATATGGTAATACGACATTCAGAATATGTCAAGAGGCAAAATTTAGGAACCCGGTAATAATAATATAATAAGCCTGGACATTCCATTATCTAAAAATTATAGTAGGCAATATACTAATAACTTTCGGAGGATGAAATCCGATTTAATTTTTGTAAAAGTCATTACACTATCGGAAAGAATTTGAAAACCAAAAAAAATGTCGAGATTTTAAGGATTGACAAAATAGTTGGAAAAATTATATAAAGAAATGTATAATCTACTATACACTTTATCCTACTATAAAAGGGATCCTTTATGAAAAATGTACAGATCAGTTTTGATGAGAATTTACTCAAGGCCATAGACCGTATTACAGCATCCGAAAAGCTCACCCGTTCTGCCGTGGTTAGAGAAGCTCTTGAGAACTGGATACGACAGCGGGAAATACAGGAGTTTGAAAAAGCCTGGATCCGAAAGCTCAAAGAAATCCCGGATAATACCACAGACTCGGAAACATGGTTGCAAGCCGAACAGTGGGGGGATCAATGAATCGTGGTGATATATGGATGATTAATCTCGGCGGCAAGGCGGGTACCCGACCTGTTGTTGTTCTTACAAGGCAAAATGTATTGGAATACCTTAATAAAGTGATCATTGCTGAAATAACCACCAAAGGTAAAGGATATCCCACCGAGGTGTTCATTAATCAAAAAGCCAATCTGCCCAAGCCATCTTTTGTCCAGACGGATAACATTCATACTGTCCCCAAAGAGAGGTTGGAAAAATTTATCGGGACTTTGGATCCCGACACGATGCTTGAAATTTCAAGAAAGGTGGTATTAGCCCTGGAACTGGAAAACTGTATGGTTGAGATTTGATCATAACCGGTGGTGAAAATGTCTATCCACCAAAAAGCAGTGGCGCCGGACGGCCCGTTTGACTTCTGATTTGTCTGGCAGTAAAACTTTCGAGCAAAATATCCGGTCTTTTACAAGGCCGCACTATGCTGTTACTTTTTTATCAGTTGCTTTTATACTTGTATCTGAAATCAAAAGCCCACAAACTTCACATGCGATTGTGGATGTCGTTTATTAATCCAATAGTAAATTAAAATGTACAGACCAGATTGACGGCGGAAAAGTGGATCACGTTGGTATCGTAATCGCCTTTTAGGGATCCCTGGAGAGGCCCTCCCTCCTGGTCGATCTTTGAAGTTCCAAAATTGGTATATATTATTCATGCCACGCCAAGCCAGAATAGATGCCCCCGGAGCATTGCAGCACATTATCATTCGAGGAATCGAGCGGAAAGCAATATTCAGAAATGACACCGACCGAGAGGACTTCATCAATCGGCTTGGGAATTTGATAGAAGAGACGCAAACGGCGTGCTATGCATGGGCTTTTATGACCAACCATATTTTATGTAGAGCTCTACATAAGTAATGTTATGTGAATGCCCGTATTATGTAAAGTTGATATCCTCAAATTCTACCTTTTGTATTCATTTCTATCACCTCTTCAATAGTTTAGTCCACATAATTGTGGCTTTTTGCTAAGTTGGTTGAGCCATTGGAGAACGTTGGGCTGTTGCCATGGGGTTTTGTTGCCGACGTCAGGGGCACCAGCCTTGGCGATCATTTCCCGCTTCATTTCCATGTCGATTTCAACATAGATGTGAGTGGTATTGATGTCTGCATGTCCCAGCCAGTAGCTGACCATATTAATGTCGTTTCCTGCACGCAGTAGGTGCATGGCGCTGGTATGCCTGATGGTATGTGGGTTGACGCGTTTGGTAGTCACATCGCGTTGTTTTACCTGTGCCTGAGCGCCGTACTTGCGGGTGATGTGGCGGATGCCGAAGCGAGTGATGGGAGCGCCGTTGGCGTTAAGGAACACTGGTTGTGTTCCTGGTTCTTTGGGAGCGCGTTGATGCAGGTAACTTTTGAGCACCGTAACCGTTTCAGCCCAGAGGGGACAAGAGCGTTCTTTGCGGCCTTTGCCCAGGAGTC
>PVMK01120528.1_pt1 | contig 21183 bp, 23 predicted proteins | sample 1853481 | NCBI WGS metagenome assembly PVMK01 (sample SAMN08533507, study PRJNA380276) | Marine sediment metagenome, whole genome shotgun sequencing project.
ACCATTTTGTTGAACAGGAACTCGAGCAGTTCCTTGCTCTCATCCGCGTGCAGATCCTTGATATAGGATGTCATTAGCGGATTGATATACAGGCATTTCTCACCGGTCTCTGGGTGGATCCGAACCACCGGATGTTCGACCGGTGGGTTCCGGTCGCGGGCACTTTGCCAGGCTTTTGGACCGCTCTGTTTCAGGAGCGCCCCACCCATAATATCGATCACATCATGCACGGCGGTCAGGCCGGCGAGAAATTCCTGCATCGACTTTGACAGACTTGCATAGACCTTGACTGTATTTACCCACACGGTGTCTCCGCCGGATTCCGGCACCTCGACGGCATACAGAAAAGAACACTTCTGCGGCACTGCAACGAAACTGTTGTCATGGTGCCAGTCGACATCGCCGGGTGCACCGCCTCTGGACATGTCCTGCAGGCGAATCTCCGGGTAATCCTTGAGCGTCGGAATGAATGCTGACTTGTCGAGCGGTCCGAAGCGCTTACCCAGTGCAATGTGCTGTTCGGGTGTCAGCTTCTGATCGCGGAAAAACAGCACCTGGTACTTGTGCCAGGCATCGCAGAATGCCGAGAAGGTTTCCTCATCCATTGGCTGCGCGAGATCCAGGCCGGTAATTTCGGCGCCGATTGCGCCGCTCATCGGCTCGATTCCAAATTTTGTAGTTCCCATATTCTCTGCCTCTTGCGGTTGCGTCTGCTGTTGTTGTCACATTCGGTTCTGGAGACTGGCGGCGGCGCTTAATTAAGTCATTCGCTTTAATTCATAAGATAGCAGATCGGTACGGGCCCGGCGATAGGTAGAATCCCTTAGCTGACTTGCCGGCTTTAGGCCAGAATCCGGCACCGATTTCAGGTAATTTCCTGTATACGTGAGGATCGGTTATGTCTGGAAACTATGCATTGATGAAACCGGTCTTGTCAGGGCAGATGCACTTCAGGGAGGTTCTTGTCGAATGAATTACGATCTTATTATCGTCGGCGCCGGTCCGGCCGGGCTTAGCTTCGCCCGTTCGCTCAAACGCAGTCATCTGAAGCTGCTCATCATCGAAAAATCAGACCTTGAGAGCATTCGCAAGCCAATTCCCGACGGACGTGAGATTGCACTGACGCATCTGTCCGTGAAGCTGCTGAAAGAGCTGGATGCATGGAGCCGCATTGACCCTGAATCGATATCCCCGATCAAAACTGCGAAAGTGCTCGACGGAGACTCTCCCTATTTTCTGGACTTTGACAGCGTCAGTGGAGACGCACTGGGTTACCTGGTACCCAATGATCTGATTCGCCGGTCGCTTTACGAAGCTGTCGAGAAGCAGAGCAACATCGAATTCCTGAACGAGGTCTCGGTAGACAGCCTGAGTACAAACCAACACGGCGGCATCGTACACTTGTCGAGTGGTGAAAGTCATGAAGCTGCATTGATCGTTGCGGCAGATAGCCGCTTTTCCGGATCCCGGCGCAATATGGGCATCGGAGCCAGTATGCGGGATTTTGCGAAGACCGCCATTGTATGTCGTATGGAACATCAAAAGCCCCACGAACAAACTGCGTTTGAGTGCTTCCATTACGGTCGAACCCTGGCTGTACTGCCGATGCCCGGAAACCTGGCATCAATCGTTATTACTGTTGATAACGAACTCGCAGATAAAATTGTCAACATGGACGAGGCGTGTTTTAGTCGGGATATCGAGCAGCGCTTTGGTCGTCGGCTGGGTGAAATGAAACTCGTCGGCAAGCGCTACGCCTATCCGCTGATCGCCGTGCATGCGCACCGGTTCGTCGCAAACCGTTTTGCGGTCATCGGTGATGCCGCGGTTGGTATGCATCCGGTCACGGCACACGGATTCAATCTGGGTCTGCGTGGCCAGGCCACGCTGGCCGCACAGATCAACAAAGCCATTGCAAACGGCAGAGATTTCAGTTCACGGCAAGTGTTACAAGGCTATGAAACGAAACATATGCGCATCACCAAACCGATGTATTGGGGCACCAACGGAATCGTCGGACTGTTTACAAACGATAAGCTTCCGGCCAAAGCCGTCAGGAATATCGTGCTGCGACTTGCTAATAACTTTCCGCCAATAAAACACGTCATTAAAAACCGGCTGACCGAAATCAGTCCCTAAGCCTGGTGCGGTACCGATAGTATCTTACTCTGACACGGAGCCCGACTTTTGATGACCACTGAATACTTCAGATCACTGAGTGCCATGTTATTTACACTGGTTTTACTCGTTGCCGTTAGCGGTGATGCTGGTGCGGCGGATGTCTGCGGGGAAAACCAGGCACAGCAGTGTGTTTGCCCGAACGGTTCAGTCGCAAGTCAGCTCTGTGTGCAAGACGGTAGCGGCTGGCAGGCGTGTGATTGTCTCTGGTATGGGAGTTGGTATGACGAGAAGACAAATCTTTCCTGGCAGGACCCGCAAAAGGATGCCTATGCCGAGAATAATATCGGAGTCACCTCATTCGATGCGATCAGGTATTGCGATGAACTGGTTATTCAGAGCCATGCAGACTGGCGACTTCCCACCATCGATGAGCTGCGCACTCTGATTCGGGGCGCGCCCAAATCCCAGGCAGGCGGCGCCTGCACGGTAACCGAAGGCTCCAGGCTGGGTGGCGCATCGATCAAAGATATCGTAACTTGCGGTGGACAGCTCGAGCCATTCCAGTGTGCGGGATCCGGCAATTGTTGCTGGAATGAGGCGCTCGCCGGAACCTGCAATACGGTGGATCCGGCCAGTACGACACATTACCTGGAGTACTGGAGTTCAACACCCGCTGCGGATGATCCGGACAACTGGATCGGTTTCGTGTTTTTCGATACGGGCACGGTCGGGTTCAACCATGCACTTTCCTTTGGTGAAGCGCGTTGTGTTCGGGATGGTCCCGTCACAAAAGTTACCCGGGTGGCAACAGACAGCAACGGCTGTGCAACAGGGGAAACCAGAAGCTGTAGCTGTGCAAATAACAAGACCGGTGCACAGGCCTGTGCTGCTGATAAAAGCGGCTTTAGTGCGTGCCAATGCACGGGTTTTACCCCAAGCCCGGGGCCGATAGATGTTTGCGCCGGCGGTGACACGGTGACGGTGACCGTTAATGTGCCCGAAAAACTAAAGAAACAGCCGTACATGTTGGCAACATTTCTTTATCAGGAAGGTGAAGTCGATATGCGGCCTCCGGATGTCGGCATTAATGAGAATGATATTCGCTACCCGAAGATTGATGTGGATAAGCCGATTACGGTAACTATCCCGGGATGCTCTTATTATCGGGACCGGCGCATGGCGGGAGATTATTTCCTGAGCGTTTACCTGAAAATGGATGAAGGTAAATTCCCGGGCCCGCCCGGACCTGATGATATGAGTTGGAGTGGTGCCGGTAGCGATCCTATCGTTCTTATGGGAGACGGAACCAAACATTATAAGTTTGATGTTACCGTCGCCCCGCTTTTCGGACGCAAGTAATGAGCTACTTCTGATACCTGTCAGGCATGCTGGTGACTGGGTTCTTCATAGCAATGATCTTGCTGAGATTGAGATTGATGCCAATCCGGCTGAACAGTATCGACGACGACAATATCGTGATATTGAATAGTCTGTATTTAATGAATAAAAAAAGGCGGCCACGAAGGCCGCCTTTTAATTTCACCTGAAAGATCCTTCAGGCTGCTCTTTCGATGTCCTTGCGCGCGGCACGGCTCTTGATGCGAGGAATTTCCTCGATCACCCAGTTACCGGAGGTCCGGCGTGCCGGGCATGGAATCGCGAATGCCATATCCTTGCCATTGCGGGCATTGAACTCATTCACATCGATGCGCCAGCCCATGTCGTCGAACTTCTCGAGCCAGTTGCGGTAGGCCACAATCGCCTTGTCGGACGGCGTCAGGACTTCCTTCGTTGCACTCAGCGGCGTCCGTTGCGGATTCATGGTCGACAGAATCTGGATATCCTGTCCTGCGATGACCTTGTTTCGCGCATGGATCGGTCCGTTGTGCTTCGGATCAAGCAGGAAGTTACGCATATTCAGGAAGAAAATATTCGTGCGGTTCTCATTAACAGGTTGCTCGAAGAAGTATTGACGGAACATCTTGTCTTTCGTGATGTTGATATACGTCGGCATTATATTCGGGCCAAACGTACCGCCACCGGCATAGATCTCGGAGCGTTCAGTCTTGGAATCACCCCACGGCGTATCGGCATCAGGCGATGTTGCACTGCCTTTTTGCGGAAGCGGTGGTGAATCAAACTGATGCATGAACCAGAAACCCCAGCCCTGCCGGTGATCTTCGGTCTCATATTCACGAACCCCGTAGGTGTCCCGATTGATAGCCGAGTGGCCGTGTGTCGGGTGCACAAACTCATTGTGCGCCGGGTCCAGACCGTTCTCGATCGAGCGCTCGTAGTAATAGGGCACGTCGAGCACCAGGACTTCGTTGGCCATCCAGCCTTCCTGGCCGTATTCCTCGACTTCGAGCAGCGGCGGCCGTGATTCTTCAGGCTCGTCGCCTAAAAATGCGAACACGATGCCGTATTTTTCCTGTACCGGGTAGGAATCGACTTTCGCGCGCGGTGGTGTTTTCGTTCCGTAGCCGATCGACGGGATGTTCTTGCACTCACCATCACCGCCGAACTCCCAGCCGTGATACGGGCAGACCACACAACCATTAATGATACGCGGCGCACCAACATTGGACCACGCACCACCAAGCGAAGCGCCGCGGTGGGCGCATGTGTCGCTCAGGACGTGAGCTCCGCCTTCCCGGTCGCGAAATGCGACAAGATTAACACCGAGCACCATGGCTTTTTCAGGACTGTCATACCCAAGGTCCTCGGATCGAATAATTGGATACCAGAAATTAATATACATGGCACACCTCTTTGTAAAAATTATTCAAAAAAACAAAACTCCGACACGCTAATCTAATCACCTGCGGCTGCCTTTCCATCGTCGTCATTCCAGAAGCTGTTCCAGCTTTTCCGCCAGTCTGGATTTTTGTATCCAGTGACGACCGCCTCGGGGAATATAACTCAAGGTCATCCTAGCGAGGCACCCTCAATGCCCTCAATCCGTAGAATTACCTATCACCGGCTACTGGTTACCTCTGGGGTCTCCGGCCCGGGCGTTTGTCAGACAACGCCGCCAACCAGATACAACAGGGATCAGTCCCGGCAGCCATGGTGCCCGACAAGATCGAGTCCGGGTATCCCCTGGACGCAGCACCGAGCCGTGGAAGAGGCATAGGTAAAAGTCCGAATGACATACAAAGTCGATTTCAAACAAACTCCATCATCGGGAGCATGTGCTCAAAGATTCCACGATAGAAGATACCTATCGTTCATCCGGAAAACGGCCTTGCAATGGAACCTGTTGGGAACTCAAAAGGCGGGTACGACACGATATATATCGTCGATCCGGACGAGAAGCACAGCGCGAGAGTTTCATCTCTCCTGACCAGGCGGGGCTATCGCACATTAATATTTTTCAGCGCTGAAGATTTTCTGGACAGCCTGAAAGAAAATGCGACCGGTTGCATCGTTTCGGAAATCGATTTGCCGGGGATCGACGGTTTAGAGTTGCTGCATAAGTTGCAAAACCGCGAAATTGAGCTACCCGTAATTTTCATAACCGGCAATGAAAACATGTCGACCGCCGTAGAGGCGTGCCGAATGCACGTGGCCGATTATCTCGTAAAGCCCTTCATCGCAAAAACACTGGTCGACCGGCTAAGGAACATACTGGATGTACCTGTGGCCGAAAATATTTAGACCATTAGCGTATCAGGATTCTCGTGGATATTACGTATTTCACACTGAGACGGCACCAGTAAACTAGCAGCTGTCCGAACACAATTTTGAATAATTCTCTATGCGAGTCTTACGACCCAATGCTTACGTGAGGAATCCCTGAGGTCGGATCGAGCGTATGTAGCTCACAATGAACATGCAATCATCAGGAACGAATTCTCTGATCGACCCGCTGGGCCGGCGGATTGATTATGTGCGCCTGTCAGTGACTGACAAATGTAACCTCCGTTGTTTCTACTGTTTGCCGAAAGGCTATCGTGACTTCGGAAAGCGTGAGGAGTATCTGACGTTCGACGAGACCGAGCGCGTGATCGGCGTCTTTGCCGGCCTCGGCGTCCGGCGGGTGCGGATCACCGGTGGTGAGCCGCTGGTAAGACAGGATCTTTCCGGGCTTGTGGGGCGCCTGGTTGCATTGCCCGGCATTGATGACCTGTCGCTCAGCACGAATGCCGTGCTGCTTGCGAGCCAGGCCGAAGCCTTGCACAGCGCGGGCATCCAGCGACTAAACGTCAGTCTCGATACGCTGCGACGGGATCGGTTCCGGCAAATTACCGGCAACGATGATTTTGACCGCGTGCTCGATGGCCTGATGGTGGCCAGGCAGGTTGGTTTTAGTCCGATCAAGATTAATATGCTCGCGCTCAAGGGCCGGAACGATGATGAAGTCATCGATATGGCCGAGTTTTGTATCGAGCACGGCTTCAGCCTGCGATTTATTGAGACGATGCCGATAGGCACGGCCGGTCGGGTCGCGACACGCCACTACATGCCGTTGAGCGAGGTCCGGACTCAGCTGGAAACGAAATTTAATCTCATACCTGGCGTGATGCCGGGTGGCGGACCCGCACGCTATTTTCGTATTGACGGCAGCAATTCAGACATCGGCTTTATCACGCCGATATCACAACATTTCTGTGATACCTGTAACCGTGTGCGGTTGTCAGCTGATGGCACATTACATCTGTGCCTGGGTCAGGAACACGCTGTTCCGCTGCGACCGCTGCTGCGCCAGGGTATCGATGACGATCAGCTGCGGCAAACAATCATCCATGCATTGACGCTTAAGCCTGCGCGTCACGAATTCAATGAGAAGCCCGAGCAGGTAATACGCTTTATGTCTTCGACGGGCGGCTAATGCTAATTCAGGAACTCATGTTCAATCACAGGTAAATAACTTATACACATCTAACGGAGATACATGGAGAGATAATGTCATGAAATCATTTATTGGAATAACGGCTCAATCATGCGGGAGGCTTTGTCGTCAAGGCCAAGCTGCTGGCATTGTGTTGGCAATCAGCCTGGTTGCAGGCTTGCTGGCACCACTGGCCGGCGCAGAAAACTTCGGCACCGAGATTGCTGACGCATTCAAGGATGGCGAATTCGATTTGAATTTTCGCTATCGCTACGAGTTTGTCGACCAGGATTCTCTTAATAAAGACGCTAATGCGTCGACATTACGCACACGACTCGTTTACAAGAGTGCCGAATACAAAAATATGTTTGTCACGGTGAATATGGATGATGTGCATTCGGTAGTTGCGAATAATTACAACAGCACGCGTAATGGTAAGACGCAGTACCCGGTTGTGGCGGACCCCAAGGGGACCGACTTGAACCTGGCGTCGATCACATTTACGGGCCTTGAAGACGGGAAGTTAGTGTTCGGGCGTCAGCGTATTATCCGGGAAAATGCCCGTTTCGTCGGTAATGTCGGATGGCGGCAGAATGAGCAGACGTACGATTCAGTATCGTTCGACTATGCAATCACGGATAAATTCCAGGCCTTCTATAGCTATGTCGATCGAGTCAAGCGTATCTTCGGCCCGGAAGACGGGGCACCATCGGAGGATTTCAGGAGCAGTTCGCACCTGGTCGATACGAGCTATACATTCAGCCCGCTATTCAGGGTGTTCGGTTACGCGTATCTGCTGGATTTAAAGAACGCTGACAGTTTGTCCAGCAAAACTTACGGTTTACGCCTGACCGGTAAACAGCAGTTTGGTGACGGGCTGGCATTCAGCTACGCGGCTGAATACGCGACACAGAAGGATTACCAAGATAATCCGATCGACTACGATGAAGGTTACTATGTCGTCGAGGCTGGCCTGGATTGGGAGAGGTTCGGTTTCAAGGGCGGATACGAAGTGCTTGAGGGAAACGGGAACCCGGGTGAGTCTTTCAAAACACCGCTGGCGACCCTGCACAAGTTCAATGGTCTGGCTGACCAGTTTTTGGCGACGCCGGATACCGGAATTGAGGATATCTATATTCAGGGTAGCGTAAAGGCGCTCGGTGGCAAGTTAAGCCTGGTTTACCATGATTTCAACGCGGACTCAGGCAGTGATGACTACGGCAGTGAGTTCGATTTCATCTCGACCTGGTCATTCATGGAGAATTACTCGGTGTGGGCCGGATTTGCGCTATTTGATGCCGATAGTGATTCACCCGTCGCATCGCATTCGGATACCAACAAAGTCTGGTTGATGCTGACTGCAGCGTTCTGAGTTTGAGTTTGTGTGAACCGGCCGGCTCATGCCTGAGCCCGGCCGGTTTTTTATGCAGGCAACTGCGCACTCAGGCTGAGTTACGTTGTGCCTCAACGGCCTTAACGAAATCTACGTCAATCATCTTTACGCTTTGCTTGCTGGCTTCTTCAGTGAGGCCTTTGAGAACGGCGTCAAGAAAAACGGTCGGCACATTGACGAGTTGTTTACACGCATCTTCAGTGAAGCGCACTTCAGGATCTATTTTGTTCGCCATGTAGAAGATCTGACCATGAGCCTGACCTTTGTTGCGCGGCACCGGGAAAAAGAACGGCTGACTGTGCTGCGCGAACCAGAACTCGTCGCCACCGCGAAAGCCATAGGATAGCGGCATGTTCGGGAACTCCCGGCGATTGTCGAGTTTTTGTTTGAATGATTCTTTCAACAGCACATTCTCAACCTTGAGGGCGAAGAAATTCTCGATCAGCGGTGCCGCAGCCTGCCGAGAAGGATGATACTCAAACGTGCCGTCCATGACGCATTCATAGACTTGGAAGGCGTCCTGCATGATCAAAGGGTAATCAGGGTCATCGGTGAATGCCTTTGTTTCAGTCGGCACCAGCTTGAACGGCATGTCTTTCATTTTTTTCTTCAGGCGTCTGGCCCGGGTAGCCGAGATCGACGATCAACTTTAGCCAGTCGCGGTTGAACTCGACGAAGTTCAATGCACATTTACCAACCCGCCTCAGATTTGTTGCCGTATTTGAACTCGCGCGGCTGACCAGCATCATGGAATGTGATTCACTGATGTCGAACGGAAAGACGAGTGAATGCGGCCCGATACTCGTTGTGCCACGTTCGTTGATCGTCGTGATCAGCGCGAATGGCATTGGAAAGAAAGAGGATGACTGGTAGAAGTTATCTCGAACGGGCACGTTCACGAACGGCTCGATCTCAGATGGGGCATCATCAGCAGGCAGCGGGAACATGGCTTATCCTTTCAGTTGTCACTCACAATACGTACAGTCACGAAAATCGAGTGTCCGACAGGATGCCCGGCCCCGGCATTCGTAATTACACGTATTCATCCGGTTCGGAGCCCGGTCTTTCCGGCCTGTATAGGGGTTTTCCGAAATACTTCAGAATTGACAGCGCTGTTACGCTGGCATACGTAAAAATATATAGAGGTGAAGCGCGTGGACACAAGAAAAAGTGACGTATCAGGCTCTATAGCGATTCATCCCGTGGCCGGTACGCTTGGGGCAGAAATTTCAGGCGTGGACTTGTCCCTGTCTCTGGACGACGCAGTCATCACGGAAATCAATCAGGCCCTGTTAGATAATCTCGTGATCTTTTTCCGGGATCAGCATATTACGCCGGAGCAGCAAATAGCATTTTCCCGCCGGTTTGGCGAACTGCACATTCATCCGTATATCCCGCACCTGGAAGGCTACCCGGAGATCCTCGAGTTAAAAAGTAAGAAAGATGGGCCGGGAGACATGGCCTATCAATCCAATACCTGGCATACGGACCTGACCTATGAAGCCAAACCGCCAAAGGCTTGTATGTTGCGGGGCGTGGAAGTTCCGGCAGCTGGCGGTGATACGATGTGGAATAATCTTTACGCAGCTTACGATGCGCTATCGGATCGGATGAAGGAATTTCTGGATGGCATGATTGCGGTCCATTACATTGCGGTTAGCATGCCCGCCGATTTTCTCGAGCAGAAATACTCGGCGAAGCAAGTCGCACGATTCCACGAGGTTACACCACCGGTCGAGCACCCGGTGGTGCGCATACACCCCGAAACAGGCCACAAGTGTCTGTTTGTAAACAGGAATTTTACATCTCATATCAAAGACCTGCATCGCAGTGAAAGTGATGCGCTATTAGCCTTTCTGCTTCAGCATGCCGAGCAGCCTGAATTCGCAGTTCGCTTTCACTGGGCGAAAGATTCAATTGCGATGTGGGATAATCGTTGTACACAGCATTATGCCGTGACCGACTATAGCCGACAAAGAACAATGCACCGCGTTACAATTTGTGGCGATCAGGCTTGATCCTGGGCTCTGTGAAAGACAGTGAACGATCGCTGTCACCCGGGTATACTGGTCTGCTTCTGACCGGCAGCGCTAACTGCCTTCGCGCAGCGCAGCCTGCGCTTTGAGTGCACCGGGAAACAGCACCTCTTCTTCCTTGTGCATGTGTACGATCGTATTTTGCTCGAACTGGTCGAGTTTCTCGAGCATATTGCGATATGTCATGCAGGCAAATTCCGGTACGGCATAGTCATCGGTCAGTTTACGCAATTGTCCGATCTCTTCTCGTGCAGCATTATGGTCATTTTCCATGCACGCGATGGGTCCACCGACAGTCTCTCCGCAACGCGTCGGTTTGATTGCGCCATCGACTTCCATATCGCGGACCATCGGGAACAGTGCCTCCTCTTCATGGAGCAAGTGATTCTCAAGGTCCGCGGACAATTTCCCGAATAATTTCTGGATATCGGTCAGGCGGTCATCGTTGGCACCGTGCGCATTGACCACCCGGTCAATCAATTCATTGATTACGGGCAATGTCTCGCGCAGGTAATCATGGTGTGATGACTCGATATTCTCGACCACTTGCGTCAGCGTCAGGCCATCCAGTTCGCTGATGTCGACATCCGACGGCGCCTCGGTCGCCTGTACACGTGCGAGTGTATTGAGCAAGATGAGTGGGTTCAGACCGAAATTCCAGCACAGCTCATCAATTGTCACATCCGGATTGTCGCCGTTTCGAAAAATACCGGTCGATATGAGTGCCTCCATCATGGCCGCACTCTCGGCCTCCAGTTCAGTGATCCTGGTTTCGGAACTCAATTCAAACATCAGTTCTCCTTATCATTGGCCACGCTGCACTGCGTTGCGTCACCAAATTATCCTTTCGCCGGGCGCAGGATGTCACGGGGTGTTCCGATCGGCTATACGAGCTTGTACGGAGGCGTGCCACAGACGGCCCCTGCGCAGGGTTTGTTAACAAAACGGGACTAATATCCCCCGCTAGTTAGCCATTTTTGGTGTGGCTCTCAGGCCGGCTTGACAGACAGTGGTTTATTCGGGAGGCTTTATCAGCCGAATATTTTCGCCCGCAAAATGGGTCGGTTTGCTTTCAAGCATTGTCACGGCTGCCTTCAAGGCGTCCTGAAAGGTGTCCGAACGAAAGAAACTTGCAAATTCCGCTTTTGTTTTCCAATTTGAGTAGATCATCATGGAATTAGGTTGTGTTACATCCGAAAAAAGCCTCGTTTCGATGTGACCATCACAACCCTTCATTATCTCGATTAGATCTAATAACGTGCTCTTGAATTCCTCGGCGCGGTCAGGCTTTACATCATAGTTGAGACCAAACGTTTGCATAGTTGCTCCTCCTCTGGCGCTTCTAATGTATCGAGAAGCCGCTAAATATACCGTCTTCAGAATATCTGCTTTCGGTGCCCGGCGCTGAAAACGCCTGATTTGGTATTATAGCTAATAATAAAGGGTTACCACCCTCATTTATCATGACAGATCTATTTCATTGACAATGCTCATGTTGCGCTCCAGACAGTAAGTCCAGTCTTTAAGAAATAGTTTGATAATGCTCTTGCGCCACTCGGTATCTGTCTGTTTGTCCAGCTCTGGTAGTATCCCTGCTTCTTCCCTTGTCTGATGGTGCTCGCACAGACCTTTAAAAGTCTTCTCATTATCAAGAAAGGCAATAATTTCTCTTCTTAAAACCTTACCGGACAGCTGGCCCTTATTGAGTAACAACAGGTGATTCTCGGTCTTTCCCATGAGTCCCTGAACCTTGGCATGCTCAGCGCTATAGAGCGATGCAGGCCAACGTCCCTGATAGCCGGGCTCATCGAGCCTGGGGATCAGCTGCCCATCTTCAAAGGCCATGTGCAGGTGATGGAGTTCCTTGAAACAGTTCAATAATTTTATGGCGTCATCAAACCTTCCCAGCAGAACAGCCTCCTGGTGCAGAAGAAAGAGCTCATCCAGTGTTTGATGACACTGGGTAATGACTTCTGTTAATTGGGTATTATCAGACATGGCTGACGTTCGAGCTTCATGCTGCATTCGCGATTTTAGTTGGGTAATGTTAGCTTGAAAACTAACGTACTGTTTAATGCGTGTCCTAAGCAGAACCCGCCGAACTCTCTGTCAGCCATCTGACGGATTCCAATTACTTAATTTTTTTGTAGAAAGGACAATATAGAATGTTATAGAGCTGCGACGTATACGGGTGATTTTGGCGGTTTACCCGATTCGACGCAAGTTAACACTAAACCCGGACTGGTTATTGCGAGCACATCAATGCCCTTTGTCGTTACTGAAAACTGTATAAACTGCAAACACACAAATTGCGCGGATGTCTGTCCGGTAGATGCCTTTTACGAAGGCCCTAATTTTTTAGCGATAAATCCGCAAGAGTGCATCGACTGCTCACTATGTCCATCAGAATGTCCGGTGGGCGCTATCATGGAGTACAGGAAAGTTCCGAAGGATCAGCGGAAATTTATTCAGCTGAATGCGGAGCTGGCTGACATCTGGCCCAACATCTCGGAAAAACATGCGGCGCCGCCCGATGCCGAGGAATGGGACGGCGTACCCGGTAAGCTGAAATTGCTGGAGCGCTAGTACCGCAGAATCTTTAATAAAACCGGAGAGATTTATTAATGGGAAAATATTATTTAATTCTGGTTCTGGCTATGGGGGCGGTCCTCTACTATGTTTTTCTTCAGGATCCTTGTAATAATATATTGCGAACAGATTTTTCTAATAAGTATCCGGACTATAAGATCCTGGATTCTGGTTCCGGAGAAGGATCCCCGGAGAGCGTCCAATGTCACATTTACTATCGAAAACCTGAAAGTGAACAGGTTTACGAAGATATTTGGTTGTATCAGGACTCGGGTAGCGGTTGGAAATTGTCTGAAGTTCTTGCGACAAAGAAAGTAGAACAAACACCTCAATTACCTTAATACGATATAGAGAAAGATAAGTTTATGTCCGGGTCAAATAGAAAATATTACTACACTGTTGCCAAAGTCTTGCACTGGGTGGCGGGTTTCATTATCGCTTTCAATTTATTGTCGGGATGGAAAATTGCGGAGTTTCCACTGGCTACAAAACAAGTGCTGATAATGATTCACTCAGGAGTGGGGACCACGATATTTGCCCTGATGCTGTTTCGTTGGTGGTGGCGCAAAGCCCACAAACTTTATTCACCACCAAAGTGGTGGAAAAGACCTTCCATGCTTCTTCAATGGATTTTCTATCCGCTGGTATTGATACAAGTCGTTATTGGGGTGGCGCAGGCCGCTTTTATTGACTATGAAGTTCTCGCATTTGGTTTCATTCCCTATTCAGCGCTTGCTGCAGATGATGAAGCCATGCGTCAGTTCTTCCTGCAATTGCATGGAACGACTGCTTTGGTGCTTATTGCGCTCATTATCTGCCATGGCATAGAAAGGGGCAGATTGGCTTTTATTGATGATGGTCAACAAATGAAAGTGTAGGGATCAGCTTAACTTTAGTAGTATCTTTTTTCCTGCAATTGACCATTCTCGTCGAAGTATTCCCATAGGCCGTCCAATAAGCCCTCTTTGTAGTGCTCTCTTTTCCCCAGAGAGCCGTTGTCGTAGAAGAATTCCCAGCGGCCATTTTGTTGCCCTTCCTCGTAGCGCCCCGTTTTTTTCAGTTGACCGTTCTCGTAATAAGCTTCCAGCAGGCCATCCAATTGACACAGACCATGCAGTCTGCTGTGTGAGTAGGCTCCTTTTTCCCTGAGCCGACCGTTTGGGTGGAATTTTTCGAAGGGGCCAATTTTTTCACCGTTCTTATAGGCCGATCTTTCTTCTATTCGACCGCTTTCGTAAAATCTCTCAAAAAGCCCGTCTGGTCTGCCGTTTCTGGAGCATCCCTTGACTTTTAACTGGCCGTTCTCGTGGAATATTTCCCAGGGACCGTCTCGTCGCCCGCCTTTGTAGGTTCCTCTGAATTCTAATTGGCCGTTCTCATAATACATTTCCCAGGGACCGTTTCGCTGCCCATCTGTGAAGTCCCCTTTGGATTCCAGTTGACTGGCTTTAGCCCACCATATCCATGGGCCATCCGGGAGCAAACTCACCAGTTTTAACCAGAAAGGAGGTTTAGTGTTCATGATTAGTTATCAAATAATCAGCGATGAACCTGATCGAGTCATCCTTATCTTTGTCGCTATTGAAGGACGCCATCTTCGTATAACTCATATGAGCCTTCCAACACGCCGTTCTTGAAGGCCCCTCTCGCTTTCAACTGACCGTTTTCATCGTACGACTCGTAGGCGCCGTCCTGTTTACCGTTTTTGTAATTCTCCTTGACTATTAGTCTTCCGTTTTCGCAGTACGCTTCGAAAAGCCCTTCTTGTTTATCCCCTGCGTAACTTCCGCTGGATTGCAGCTGACCGTTGTCATGAAATATCTTCCATGGACCTTCTTGTTTGCCGTCCTTATATTGTCCGTTGGATTTTAATTGGCCGTTTTCATGGAACCCTTCCCACAGACCATCTTTTTTACCGCCTATGGAGATGCCTTTGGATTCCAGTTGACCGTTTTCGTAGTACGACTCGTAGGGACCATCTCGCTGATCATTTTTATGATTTCCTTTGGATCTCAACTGACCATTCTGGTAGAAGGTATTAAAAGGACCCTCCCGATTCCAATTTTTGTAGGTTCCTGTGGATTTTAACTGGTCGTTGTCATAGAACATTTCCCAAGGGCCGTCATTCTTGCCGTCCTTGTAGGTCTGCTGTTCCCTTAATTGGCCGTTCTTATGGAACCAGTTCTGGGGGCCATCCAATTTGCCGTTTTTGTAATTGCCCTTGAATTTCAATTTGCCGTTGTCGTGGTATTGCTCCCACAGCTGATCTTCCCTTCCGTCCTTGAAGTTTCCCCGGGATTCGAGCTGGCCATTTTCATGGTATGACTCGAAGGGACCGTCTGGTTGACCGTCTTTGTAATTTCCCTTGGACTGCAACTGACCATTCTTGTGGAATGCCTCGAAGGGGCCATCCGGGCGGGCGCCCTTGAAGAGTGATTTGAACCACGAAAAGAATTGTATTGTCATCTCATTGGTGTCCCTGTCACTGCTCCTGCAGCGGAATCCACCGCTGACAGGCACAGCATATCCTTTATTGGTTTTATTCGACCATATCAGTTTTAGTGCTCTCTATAAATGCGATCACATCATCATATTCCGCCTGAGGTAGCGAGAACGACTTAAGCGTGGCCTGCAAATGGCCCATGAAGGCTGACCAGTCGTCTTCGCTGATTTTCATTCCCTGGTGCGATGTCTTCATGTCCCGTCCCGTATAAAGCAGGGGTCCGCCGGCGTTCGAGCACAGGAAATCAATCAGCAGCTGCTTCTCCCGCCGGATCCCATCCTCACCGCGGTTTTGCCAGAAACGGCCCAGCGTCGCATCGGCCTGCAGACGCGGCAGCAGGTCGTTCGCAACAGCTGAAATGGCGTCATAGCCTCCAAGACGTTCATAGAGAGTTGGCTCGTTCACTTCGTTAGTCTCCTTATAAAATCCTAATCCGGGTTCTGGCCATTAGTCCGAGTTTTCTTACCAGACTATCGTAGAATTGGTTATGCGTATAACTACGTACTATCGGCAGATCCCTACGCGCTATTACCTATATACACATATATAACAGGACTGTATTTTTTACTTGTAAAATGAGCACTTTGGCTGGGGGTAGTCGATGCTAAAAGCCAGTACCTACACGTTTGATAATACGCGTCCCGTGGTCGTTACAGGAGGGGACGGTATCGTTATTTCCCAGAACAAACCAGCCCGGCGAATGATGGGGCCAGGCACGGGGAAATTCTGCTGGGATGTCGTGGGCAAGCTGGAAGGCGCCAGAATGTTGCCGTGTCGTCGCGGGTGCGTACTCGAATTAATGGCATCCGGCGTAGAAGAGTCCCAGGAGAGCCAGTTCAAGCTGGGCGGCCAACGTCACCACATCAGCTGCACCCCTACAAATGGCGTGATGGTGTGCATGCTGAGCACCATGAACGGTGAGCCACAGAAAAATCTGGAGTCACTGAGCCCCCGTGAACGAGAGATCCTGGTGCTACTGGCAGACGGCGAGACCACCTCATCCGCTGCTGACCGTCTGGGAGTCTGTGAATCGACGGTTCGCACACACGTCGAAAGAATGCGCAGCAAACTTTGCGTCAATACGCGCGCGGCAGTGGTTGCCGAAGGTTTCCGACTTGGGTACCTGGACTGATGTCCGGTATGCCCTTGTGCTGTTTTCCTCTTTTTTCAGCTCGGACTGGAAACCCGGGGTAACCCGTGATTTTCTGAAAAAAGCGGTGGGTGTCCGTCATTTGACTGACAGGATATGAGTAAAGTCGAAATAGAATCGAAATTGTCTATAGCAACGAACCTTAAGCGGCGCATCGTACGGCCGTTGAACCAAAGGAGGCGGAAATGAGCACTTCAAGCAACCAGAATCTGGCGTTATGGCTAGTCAATAAGAAAAACTGGTTAACGCATTTTATGATTGTCGCTGGTATCAGCATCGCCGGATTAATTTATCTTGGCGGAGCGACGTACTCGGGAGCACCGCCGCTGGTAGATTTTGTATCAACCAACGGTGAGACGGTGGTTTCCCTGAAGCAGATCAATCATGGTAAGACAATATTCCATCTCAGGGGTCTGATGAGTTATGGATCCTTTTGGGGCGATGGCGCGGAACGCGGTCCGGATTACACCGCCGATGCTCTGCACCGAACCGTCATGGCCATGCGGGTGTTCTATAAGCAAGAGTTAACAGATCGTGCTGGTACGTTTTCTCAGCATGATGCAGATGCGATTACGGTGAGGGTAAAACGAGAGGTTCATTTAAATGGCTACGATGAGGATGCCGGGACTATTACCCTTAACGATGCTCAGGTTTCCGCGTTTCAAGTACTGAATGATCATTACACGGAGATGTTTACCAATCCCGATTATGTAGAGGCTTATGAGCCAAGTGGATTGATCTCCGATCCGGACGATATCCGCGATCTGACAGCATTCTTTTTCTGGGGAGGTTGGGTTTCTGCCGCGGATCGACCCGGTGAAACTTATAGTTATACACATAACTGGCCGGGTGATAAGGACGCCGGTAACACGCCTACTGCAGCGACATTTTTCTGGAGCGTTTTTTCAGTGTTCGCGCTGTTTGTTGGTGTCATGGTGATTCTTTATGCATACGGTGAGATGCGAGAACAGCCTGTTGATGTGTTCGAGTCGAGCAACGGGAACGGTGGGCAGTCACTTACCACGTACGACCTTGAAAACGAGTACGTTCGTCCCACCCAGAAGTCCACGTATAAATTCTTTGCCCTGGCAATGATCGTATTCGGGGTTCAGATTTTGGGAGGCGTTATCTCTGCGACTGATTTCGTTCGCCCGGGCGGGGTTTCTCTGAATGAAATTATCCCGTTTAATGTTGCCCGCAGCTACCATACTTTGCTGCAGATATTCTGGTTCTTTATGTGCTGGGTCGGGTACACAATCTTCTTCCTGCCCAGGATTTCAAAAGTGCCAGCCGGGCAGAAATTACTGATCAATGTGCTTTTTGTTCTGTGTGTTGTTACAGGTGTCGGCGCGATAGTAGGAATCTACATGGGACAGACGGCCATGTTGAACGACACCATGGCGTACTGGTTCGGAAGTCAGGGTTGGGAGTTCATGGAACTTGGCCGGTTCTTCCAGTTCACCTTGTTGGCGGCATTTGCGCTCTGGATCTGGATCATTTACCGGGCTGTGAAGCCGTGGCTGACGAGACGGAATCTATGGTCCGTGCCGTCATGGCTCCTGTACGGCAGTGGCATCATGGTGGCTTTCCTGTTCTTCGGGCTGTTGGTTCAGCCGGAGATGAACTTTGCCATCTCCGACTACTGGCGCTGGATGGTCGTACATATGTGGGTTGAGGTCACTTTCGAGGTGTTCACAACCGTCATCGTCGGCTACATGCTCGTTCAGATGGGTCTTATCACCCGGATGATGGCAGAACGGGTTATTTTCCTTGCCGTGATGCTCTTCCTTGTTACTGCAACAGTTGGCATATCCCATAACTTCTACTGGATAGCCAAACCGACAGGGATCATCTCGCTTGGAAGTGTGTTCTCCACCCTTCAGGTGTTGCCGCTGCTCCTGCTGACCCTGGATGCGTGGCAGATGCGTCAGGAAGGGTTTAAAGCCAAGAAAAACCTGATCGAGGGCAATCAGACGATGATAATGGAAGGCGTCTGGTTGTTTATCCTTGGCGTTAACTTCTGGAATATTTTCGGAGCGGGAGTACTTGGTTCGGTCATTAACCTGCCGATCGTCAACTACTATGAGCATGCAACCTACCTCACTGGCAATCATGCTCACGCAGCCATGTTTGGCGTGAAAGGAAACATTGCACTGGGCGGAATGTTGTTCTGCTGCCAGCATATGTTCCATAAATCCGCCTGGAATGCGAAGCTGGTCCGGACATCCTTCTGGTCGCTGAATATTGGCTTGGCTCTGATGATGTTCCTGGATCTGTTCCCGGTAGGGTTATACCAGACCTGGGTCGCCTTCACGGACGGCACCTGGTACGCACGTTCATCGGCAATCGTCGAAGGGCCTGTGTTTTCGTTCTTGACATACTGCCGCACCATCGGCGGGGCCGTATTCATCTTTGGTGGCTTGCTGCCGATGATGTGGTTCGTTTTGTCCAGAGGCACCAAACTCCGACGCAAGGAAGAGGAAGTGGCGCAAGGCGAATGGACGGTCTACGAGAACGACTGGGCGGAGCAGGAAGACCCGGCTCTGGGAGGATAGTAGAAGAAGGTCACATACTCTCGCCCTGTTAGGGCTAATGAGAGCAAGGGCCCTGTAGCGGTTTATTCAGAAGTTGAATAACTCCCTGCAGGGCCCGCTTTTTTCCACCCGCTGATTTGCCACGTAATAATGCCATGCAGGGCGCTGACCTCGCCCGAGATTTTCGGTGCAGGTTATAAAGTGGCGAATGACCCTGTTGAGGAGGTCTGAATAATGAGTAACAATCGATACAATGCCGGCGAGGTCGGTCACGTGAATCCTGACCAGGCCAAGCGAATCAGAGTTCTGGAAATCGAGAATGAGATGCTAAAGCGTGAGGTGGCCATTCTCACGGTAGATAAACTGGTCCTCAGGGAGGTTGCCGATGAAAATGATCGAGGAGAGACCCGGGAATCCCTTCCCGGGAGATGAGCAATGAATGACTTTGGCAATCGATGCGTATCGCGGCACTTGATTTCGGTGCTCATCGCGGCCGGTATGGTGACGTTTTGCCCGCCGACAATGGCAACCGAAGCCGTGACTCCGGAGGATCAGCCGCCGCCGGAAAATAGTCTTCCAGGTCCGCTGGGACTGGGCGTCACCGGTGCATCTGCCGGTATCACGACGGATTATTTTGAACAGACCGTCGTCGAAGCGTTGGTCGCCAGCGGTATTTTTTCAGAGATCGATAATTCCAAGTCAGCCAGTGTTGTTATGCCCATGATTCGTGCCAAGGGTGTTTTCCCCGGTACCGCGGAAATGGGCAATACACCGTATTTTCTGGATATACGGATTATCAAGGTCGACACGCCATCATTCAGCATCAGGATGAGCGTTGACATGAATGTGATCTGGACGCTTTATCGCGTCGCCGGGAAAACTGAGTTACTGCATGAAAATATCCACTCGACTTATACCGGGGGAATGTTCGAAGGTGGAATCCACGGTGCCAACCGCGTGCGCGTCGCGATGGAGGGCGCCATGCGGGAGAATATTCGTATCGGTGTGGAAATGCTTGAAGCGCTGGATATCGAGCAGGAGCCCGAGCCTGCAGATTCTGAGCCTGCGGGCTTTGAGCAGGAGTCTGCGCCGGCGGATGCCGGCCAGGAACAGGAATAAGGCGAAGCGCTTAATACCATACGGTTGATGGCGAAGCTTACAATCAGATTTATTATCTTTCAAAGTGAAGAGTATTTTTATGACTACGATATCGGAATTTATGAACCAGGATCACGACAGGCTGGACAATATATTTAAAGAGTTCAAAACACTCAAAGAGTGTGACCCGAACAGGGCGAAGACAGTGTTTCTTGATTTCCAGGCCGGACTTCAAAAGCATATTGTCTGGGAGGAGGAAATTCTGTTTCCGATCTTTGAGCAGGGCACCGGTATGTACGATGCTGGGCCGACGGCGGTCATGCGAATGGAACACCGTCAGATCGAGAGCTTCCTTGAGGAGATCGGTGAAAAACTCCTTGCTGAGGGAATGGAAGGGGTGAATGAAGCGGAAATCAGCGTGTTGGAAGTGTTGGGATCGCACAATCAGAAAGAAGAAAATATTCTTTATCCGGCGATAGATAATCTGACCAGCGAGCAGGAAAAAGAGCAGGCGATTGAAAAAATGACGGCGAGTATGACCGAACTGTAACCGGCGCCAGTATACTTGTTTTTTAAGTCGAGCTCGGAGATAAAAAAATGAATCGGATCTCGTCACTGTTCGTTATCGTGTGTATCAGTCTGCTGTCTATTGGCGCCGGATCAGTTTACGCTGAATCGGCACAACCAACCGTGCTAATCACTGGTGCAAACCGGGGTATCGGCCTCGAGTTCGTAAAACAATATTCCGACAAGGGCTACCGGGTGATAGCAACCTGTCGTAATCCGGCTGAAGCTGATGAACTCAACGCGGTTGCCAAATCACAGCCCAATGTGACCGTTGAACGTCTGGATCTCGTCGACCTTCAGGGAATCGATACGCTGGCGCACAAATACTCTGGCCAGTCTATTGATATATTAATCAATA
>PVMK01128582.1_pt1 | contig 21181 bp, 21 predicted proteins | sample 1853481 | NCBI WGS metagenome assembly PVMK01 (sample SAMN08533507, study PRJNA380276) | Marine sediment metagenome, whole genome shotgun sequencing project.
TAAATTGTTTATTTGACATTAAGGGGCGAGGTTTTATATTCTAGCTAAAACAGAGTGGTTCTTAAGAGGATACCTTTTCTATGGATAAATATAATTTTATAAGTCTGGCCGGTATTTTTATTCTGATGGGGTTTGCCTGGCTTATTTCTTCTGACCGTAAAAATATGAACTGGAGACTTTTGCTGTGGGGAATTGTTTTTCAGTTTGTTTTTGCCTGTTTTATTTTCCTGGTTCCTGCCGGGTCTACGTTCTTTTTATTTATCAACTCTGTTATTTTAGAAGTTCTTGATTGTGCTCTTGCGGGCACCGAATTTGTTTTTGGAAGACTGGCTTTAGCTCCCTGGCACATCCAATTCAGGGGGTGAATCGTCCCTTGGTTTTTTTCTTGCCTTCCAAGCATTCCCAACCATTATCTTCTTTTCCGCCCTGATGTCTACTCTTTATTATCTTCGGGTCATGCCGGCACTGATAAAAGGGTTTGCTTATGTGTTTACCCGTTTCATGAGAATTTCCGGTGCTGAGTCATTATGTGCTTCAAGTAATATATTTGTAGGGATAGAATCAGCTTTAACCATAAAACCTCATCTGCAAAATATGACAAAGTCAGAGCTTTGTACTGTACTGACTGCGGGTATGTCAACCGTGGCGTCAAGTGTGCTTGCTCTTTATGTGATGGCTCTGCAGAAAACTTTTCCTAACATTGCGGCACACCTTATTTCAGCCACAATTCTTTCGGTTCCGGCAGCGCTCATCATGTCAAAGATAATTCTTCCTGAGGGAGAAAAGCCTGAGACTTTAGGTGTTAATGTGAATCCTCATTATGACAGGGGACAGCAATATTTTTGAGTCTGTGATAAACGGTGCCAATGCCGGACTGAAGCTGGCAGCAGGTGTTGTGGCACTTCTAATCGCGGTTTTAGGCATTGTGGCGCTGCTTGACCTTGGACTTGGAGCAATGGGTGAAAAGATTAATCTTGTTGCAGGGCTAAGCATTGACTGGTCCTTAAAAGGGCTGCTTGGATATGTGTTTTACCCGTTTGTGCTGGTTATGGGTGTTCCTCTGGAGGATGCACGAATCGTGGCCGGAATTATTGGTGAGAGGATGATTGTTACAGAGGTCACCGCTTATTTTGATCTTGCATCTGCATGTGCTGATGGTCTAATTAAACATGGTCGTTCTTCTGTGATTGCGGCCTACGCACTTTGCGGTTTTGCGCATGTCGCTTCAATGGCCATATTTATTGGAGGTATTGCAGCAATTGCGCCTTCTAAAGTAAAGACTCTTTCTGAGGTTGCTTTAAGGGCTTTAATTGCCGCAACTCTCGCATGTTTGATGACGGCATGTATTGCGGGTGCGTTTTATAATAAAGGGATCATTCTTTTTTCAACGGCTTCGTAAAAAGTCCAATTTCTGCGTTGCGCTGCATCCTCAGTCATTGCGACGTACTGACTGTACGTCTCATTCCTTTGGATTTGCGCGCCTTAAATTTGAAGCTTTTTACCTTGCCTCGTATTTATTAGTATTTATTTGCTCGATGTTCGTTAAACATCAATTGTTATGATAGGATGAAATCAGTTGGGAGTGATATATGTTTATACGTGATTTGAAAGATTGTGAAGAGTTTATGTCTGCGGATGAGGCAATATTAAAGGAGCTTCTTCACCCTGATAAAACAGACCTTAAGATCGGATATAGTTTGGCCCATGCTGTGGTTAGACCGGGCAAGACCACTCTTCCGCATAGACTTAAAACCTCTGAGGTCTATTATATTATGGAAGGAAAGGGTATAATGTATATAGATGAAGAAAGCTCAGAGGTCGGTTCTGGAATGGCGGTATATATTCCGCCTGGAGCAAAACAGAACATTCATAATCCGGGGGATAAAGATCTGATATTTATCTGTATGGTTGATCCGGCCTGGAAAGAAGAGGATGAAGAAATACTTGAAGGTAGCTAAAGGCTAGAAGGTTAATGATGAACCCCAGAGTTCTTTGTTTTATTTATGTTTATACAAAAGATTAAAAAAACAATTGAAAAATTCAGCATGCTTAAAAAAGGTGACCATGTGGTGGTTGCTGTTTCTGGCGGTGCGGATTCTGTGGCGCTTCTTTCGGTTTTAAATTCACTCAAAGATGAGCTGGGCATTGCAGTTTCTGCGGCGCATATGGATCATATGATAAGAGGTGACGAGTCAAAACAAGAGATGGGGTTTGTGCAGTCTCTGGCTGCTGGGATGGGAGTGGAATGTGTCGCAGAAGCAAGGGATGTTTCTGCTGTGAAAAATGATGACGGTCTGTCTCTTCAGGAAGCAGCGAGGGAAGTCAGGTATGAATTTTTTAGAGAAACCCTTAATAAGGTTAAGGCCGACAAGGTGGCCACCGGTCATCACGGGGATGATCAGGTAGAGACGGCCCTGATGTGGTTTATCAGGGGAGCGTCTTTAAAGGGTCTAAGCGGTATGCCTCCAGTGAGGGAGGGGTTATTTATAAGACCTTTGATTGGGGTAACAAGAAAAGAGATCGAACAGTATTTAAAAGAGAACAATATTGAATATATCAATGACACCTCGATTAATGAGCCGCAGTATTTGAGGAATGATATCCGTCATAATCTTTTGCCGCTTTTAAGGAAAGAGTATAATCCTCAGATCGATGATGCCATACTAAGAATGACAAACCTTTTAAGACAGGATGATGAGTTTCTAGAAAGGAATGCAAAACAGGCGGTAGATGATTGTATTCTTGAGTCAGACGATGACCTTTGTGTTTCAATAGAGAAAATAAAAGAATATCCTGAAGCGCTTCATGGCAGGATGATTATGGACATGGTTTCAAGGATAAAGGGTGATACCCGAGGTATTACTTTTAAACATGTGGATTCGGTGTGCGGTCTTATTTCAGGTGGACCTTCAAAAGTGGTGCAGCTTCCACAGGGACTTTGTGTGTGGCGTGAATATGACAAACTGATCTTTACCTATAAAAAGGAGCAGGAAACGCAATTTAATTTTTCATATGACAGTCTGCCGGAAAGTGTGGTTATAGAGAAAGCCGGAATAAAATTATTTTTTAATGTTCTTGAAAATCCTGATGTGGAAAAACTTTTGAAACAACGGGAGCCGGGTACTGAGTTTCTTGATTTTGACGAGATAAGGTTTCCCCTTGTTGTAAGAAGTGTTCTTCCTGGTGATCGGTTCTATCCTCTGGGTATGGAACATAGCAGGAAACTCAAAGATTTTTTCATTGATCTGAAGATTCCGGTTCGTGACCGGAGTAGAATTCCCTCTGCTTGTGTCAGAAGGGCGGATCGCATGCTTGTGCGGACTTCGCATTGATAATCGTTTTAAACTCAAAAAAGGCAAATTAAAGGTTCTTGAGGTCAGGTTTATTCGGGACTTTTAATGTTGAGAGAGTGCTCCAGTTGTGATATATAATATTGTTCACTTTTAAAACAATCTTAGTTAATTATAAAATATATAAAAATATTAAATTAAGTTATAAATTATAGAGAAAAAGCATGAATCCTTTTTACAAAAATATGGCTGTATGGCTGGTAATTGCAATGGTGTTTATCCTGCTGTTCAATCTTTTTAATCAGCAGACTGTAACCAGACAGCAAAAAATTATGTTCAGTGATTTTAAAATGGCTGTTGATCAGGGTGAGGTTAGGCAGGTAACTGTTTCGGGTAATAATATTCAAGGGACGTTTGTCAATGATACGAAGTTTGTAACTCATTCAATAAATGATTATGACCTGGTCAAAGAGCTCATTGAAAAAGGGGTTTCAGTTGATATAAAACCTGATGAACAGTCATCATGGTGGATGCAGATATTTATATCCTGGTTTCCAATGCTTCTTCTTGTAGGAGTATGGATATTTTTTATGCGTCAGGTGTCAGGCGGGGGCGGCAAGGCCATGTCTTTTGGTAAGAGCAAGGCAAAGCTTCTAAGTGAAAATCAGCAGAAAATCACTTTTGAGGATGTGGCTGGAATAGACGAGGCTAAAACTGAACTGGAAGAGATTATTGAATTTTTAAAGGAACCAAAAAAATTCACTAAGCTGGGTGGGAAAATCCCGAAAGGAGCAATTCTTATTGGGTCACCTGGAACAGGAAAGACTCTGCTTGCCCGTGCTATCGCAGGTGAGGCAGGCGTACCTTTCTTCAGTATCAGCGGTTCTGATTTTGTTGAGATGTTTGTGGGTGTGGGTGCTGCAAGAGTCCGAGATCTCTTTAAAGAAGGTAAAAAGCATGCACCCTGCATTATCTTTATCGATGAAATAGATGCTGTGGGACGTCATAGAGGTGCAGGCCTTGGCGGCGGGCATGATGAAAGAGAGCAGACCCTGAACCAGCTTCTGGTTGAGATGGATGGATTTGAGTCCAGTGAAGGTGTTATCCTGGTGGCAGCAACCAACAGACCGGACGTACTAGATTCTGCTTTGCTAAGGCCCGGACGCTTTGATCGGAGAATCATTGTGTCCATACCGGACATAAGAGGCCGGGAGGGAATACTTAAGGTTCATACAAAGAAGACACCACTTGACGATGATGTGGAACTGAAACTGATCGCTCGCGGTACACCCGGTTTTAGCGGAGCTGATCTTGCAAATCTTGTAAACGAAGCCGCGCTTCTTGCGGCCAGGTTTGACCGGACGAAGATTCTTCATTGTGATTTTGAGCAGGCTAAAGACAAGGTCATGATGGGGGCTGAAAGAAAGAGCATGATCATCAGTCAGGAAGAAAAGAAGCTTACAGCCTATCATGAAGCAGGGCACGCTCTTGTGGCAATGCTGCTTCCTGGAACAGATCCCATTCATAAGGTAACGATTATTCCAAGAGGAATGGCACTGGGGCTTACCCAGCAGCTGCCAATAGATGAGAAACATACCTATCCAAAACATTATCTTGAAAATAGAATTGCGATATTACTTGGCGGCAGGGTTGCCGAGGACAAGATATTTAATGAGGTCACAAGCGGAGCAGGAAATGATCTGGAGAGAGCGACGGATATGGCCAGGAAGATGGTGTGCGAATGGGGAATGAGTGATAAACTTGGTCCGCTGACATTCGGCAAGAAGGAAGAACAGATATTTCTTGGTAAAGAGATAGCCCAGCATAGAAATTTTAGTGAGTCCGTTGCCGAAGATATAGATAATGAAATAAGAAGGATCATAGATGAAAACTGTGAAACAGCAACAAAGCTGTTAACAGATAATATAGAAACGCTTAAACGAATTGCTGAAAATCTGCTTGAACGTGAAACGCTTGATACGGAAGACTTAACAGCTATTCTTAATGGCGAGGATTTAAGAGCACAGGCGGAAAACGGAAGTGATTCTTCATCAGAAGAGAAAAAAGATGATTTGGAAGAAAATAAAAAAGCAGAGTCAAAAGAAAATAAAAAAAGCGAAGATGATGTTGTGACAGAGACTGAATCCTAGGTCGTGCGGCAGTTTTAGTTTGATTTTGAATGCGGAATGAAATTTATTTTCTTCCGCATTTTATATTTGTGGTTCGTTAATAAAATCTGTAAATACACTTATTTTTCCTAGTGTTAATTTAATGACGTTCGATTTAACCGCAGAGACACAGAGAACGCAAAGAACTGCTTTTGCTTTTATCCCCCTGCCTTTCTCTGCGAACTTAGCGTCTTGAGAGAAACGGGCGGTTCACCCATAGATTTTGTTTAAGACCCATATTTGTAGATTAGTTGACTGGAGGAAGGACCATGGAAGACAGAGAAAATATATTTCCTCAGCCTGTTACGGTTGGGAATAAAATCCTGGACTTCAGTAAACGTTCTTATGTTATGGGTATCCTTAATGTTACTCCTGATTCATTTTCAGACGGCGCGAAATTTATTGATCTTGACGCTGCAATTAAACATGGTATGGAAATGGCTGAGCAGGGCGCTGATATTATTGATGTGGGCGGAGAATCCACCCGGCCCGGGGCTGATCCTGTTTCAGCCGATGAAGAGATCAGAAGGACAGAGCCCGTAATAAGAGAGCTGTCAAAGCGAATTGATATCCCTTTATCAATTGATACAACAAAAGCTGACGTTGCCAGAATGGCTCTTGATGCAGGTGCTGAAATAGTAAATGATATAAGTGCATTGAGGTCTGATCCTGAGATGGTTGATGTTGCGGTGTCTTATCAGGTGCCTGTTGTTCTAATGCATATGCTTGGTTCTCCCAAAACAATGCAGAAAAACATATGTTATGATTCCATTATAGATGATATAACCGATTTTCTAAAAAGACGGGTTGATTTTGCAATTAATAAAGGTGTCGAACGAAATAAAATAATTATTGATCCCGGTTTAGGGTTTGGCAAATCCGTTGAAAATGATAACTTTGAAATAATCAGGGAAATGCGAAGGTTCGGATCTTTGGGCCTGCCAGTTCTTGTGGGTCCATCCCGTAAGGCATTTATTGGAAGACTCCTTAATGCTGATGTTGATGAGAGGGATATTGGCACATTGGCGGCAGTTTCTATTGCCATTCATAATGGCGCCAATATTGTCCGGGTGCATAATGTTTTTCAGACGAAAATGGCAGCTAAAGTTGCAGATTCAGTGATTAGAGCAAAATCATAATATTTACTGAGTCTGAACTTTTAAATTCTCAAATCCTTTAATTTGTGCTTTGCATAAATTACACTATATTGTATAGCTAATATAAATGATGTAATGAAGAAGAGTCACAGGAGATGTCATGTCAAAACTAGTCGTTAATGTTGATCACGTCGCAACCGTCCGGCAGGCCAGGATGATAACAGAACCGGATCCAGTAACAGCTGCTGCTCTTGCGGAGCTTGCAGGCTGCCATGGGATTATTGTTCATTTAAGAGAAGATCGCCGGCATATTCAGGATAGAGATGTTGAGATTTTAAAACAAACGGTTCAGACAAAGCTTAACCTTGAGATGGCAGCTGTTCCTGAGATGGTCAAGATTGCGACCAGAATAAAACCGGATATGTCCTGCCTGGTGCCGGAAAAAAGGGAAGAACTGACCACTGAGGGCGGACTTGATGTCTATGGTCAGGTAGAGAACTTAAAGGGTGTTGTGGAAGAACTGAAGTCCGCAGGGATTGTGGTGAGTCTTTTTGTTGATGCCGATAAAAATCAGCTGGATGCTTCCAAAGAAGTCGGCGCTGATTATGTTGAAATACACACCGGTCATTACAGTGACGCCATAACCTCAGAAGCAGAGACTTTAGAATTTGAAAAAATTAAAACCGGTATAGAATATGCGGATTCAATAGGACTTAATGTGAATGTAGGACATGGTCTGAATTATATTAACACTCAGAGGCTTGTTCCCATAAAACAGATACAGGAATTCAGCATTGGGCACAGTATTATCGCCAGAGCGGTTTTTGTGGGGATCGATCAGGCGGTAAGGGAGATGCTGGATATTATTAATGGAAGGCTGTGAAAGAAATTATTAGTTGTCAGTTTTAGCGGACTACTAATGGTTATTATTTAATGCTGTAAGAGGGAAAACCTGTGTACATTGTAACTGCAGATCAGATGAAAGAGCTTGACAGGCGAACAATCCATGAGATTGGTATTCCGGGTGCTGTGCTTATGGAAAATGCAGGCAGGGGTACGGTTGAAGAGATACTGTGCCGTTTTTCCTATCAAAAGAATGGTCCTGTTCATGTTCTCTGCGGCAGGGGAAATAATGGGGGTGACGGTTTTGTGATTGCCAGATATTTTCTTAATTATGGTGCAGAGGTAAACGTTTATCTTTTTACTTCTACAGAAAGAGTGCAGGGCGATGCCGGGATTAATTTGGAAGCTTATCGTAATATGGGCGGAAGAGTCTTAGAGATTGAAGATGAAGATGCCTTTAATAGTGTTAAAGATGAGCTGGGCCGGGCCGGTATTATTGTTGACGCTTTGCTTGGAACCGGTTTGTCATCTGAAGTCAAAGGTCTTTGCCGGGCGGTGATTGATCAATTAAACAGTTTTAAAAATATTCCGATTGTATCAGTTGATGTGCCGTCAGGCCTGGATGCCACAACCGGTAAAATTTTAGGGTCTGCGGTAAAAGCAGTGCTGACCTGTACCTACGGGCTGCCTAAAATCGGCCATTTTACTTATCCCGGCCGTGAAAATACGGGTGAGCTTGAAGTGATTGATATCGGTATCCCTGAATCCCTAATTAAAGCATCCGGGATTAAAACATTTCTTCTGGAAGAAGATGATTTTATGGGTCTTATACACGCGCGAAAACCTGATACACATAAAGGCACATATGGACATGTGCTTGTTCTTGCCGGATCTCCCGGAAAGACAGGTGCTGCATCTTTGGCAGGGCATGCCGCCATGAGAGCAGGGGCAGGTCTGGTGACTCTTGGCGTTCCGGATAGCTTGAGATGTGTTGTTGAGGAAAAAACAAAAGAGGTTATGACAGAGTCTCTGCCGGATGTTGATGGCGGATATCTTGGAATTGATTCCTGGCAGAAGTTAGCTGAAATGTTAAAGAGTAAAAGTGCTGTAGCAGTGGGGCCGGGTCTGTCTGACAGGGCTGAGACGGGTGAGCTTGTTCTAAAACTGATTGAAGAGGCTGATGTTTCGCTGGTGATTGATGCGGACGGGCTGAATCTTCTTGCAAAAAATAAAGACGTGCTGAAAAAAGCGAAAAAGTCTCCTGTGCTCACTCCCCATCCGGGAGAGATGTCAAGGCTGACAGGTCTATCAGTCAGGGAAATTCAGGAGAACAGGATAAGTGTGGCCTCTTCATTTGCAAAAGAATACGGGGTTATTCTTGTTTTAAAAGGAGCTTCCACAATTATTGCGGAGCCCAAAGGCAAAACATTCATAAATACAACTGGAAACCCGGGTATGGCCGGCGGGGGTATGGGTGATGTGCTGACCGGTTTTATTGCCTCGCTGATTGCTCAGGGGATATCCTCTCTTAATGCGGCAAGAATGGCTGTTTTTATTCACGGGGCGATTGGTGATTTTATTGCTGAAAAAAGAGCAGAAACAGGAATACTGGCTTCTGATATAACAGAAAAGATACCGGAATTTCTTAAACAGTATATTGAAAAAGATTAATATTTATATGGAATTTTCATTTTCAACAAAAAGTCATGAAGAAACAGTAAATGCCGGAAGAAGTCTTGGTAAAGTAGTTGAAACGGGTTGTGTGGTGGGTCTGATTGGTGATCTTGGTGCAGGCAAAACCTGTTTTATGAAAGGTGTGGCTAATGGTTTAAATGGTGTTCCTGAAACAGAGGTGACCAGCCCGACCTTTACCATCCTTCAGGCCTATGAAGGGGCTGTTCCCTTGTATCATTTTGATGCTTACCGGCTGGAAGGCGTAGAAGATCTTGATGATATTGGTTTTGAAGATTATGTTTACGGACAGGGCGTGTCTTTTATTGAATGGGCGGATAATATCAGCAAAGCAATTCCGGAAGAACGGATGTTAATCGAGATCGAATTAAAAGGCGATGAAAACAGGCTTTTTAAATGCAGTGCAGAGGGTGAAAAGCATGAAGCAATTCTTAAAAAATTCATAAAGAATCTTCAATGAAATGTCTGGGTAAAAAACAATTTTCACCGCCCGCTTCGCTCAAGACGCAGAGTACGCAGAGGAAAAAGGTTTTAAAAACAAAACGCAGCTCTTTGCGCTCTTTGTGTCTCTGCGGTTAAATCGAATTTAGTTAAATGGAGAATTTTTTATGAGTAAAGTCTTTTTATATGACGCGACCCTGAGAGAGGGGAATCAGGCTGAAGAGATTTCTTTTTCAATTGAGGACAAAATTCGTATTACAAGTAAACTGGATGAGATCGGTATTGATTTTATTGAGGGCGGATGGCCGTCGTCAAACCCCAGGGATTTTAATTATTTTAAAGAGGTGAAATCTCTTGATTTAAAGCACTCCATTGTGACCGCATTTGGAAGTACGGCAAAACCGGGTGTCTCAATTGAAAAGGATGTTAATCTCAATGACCTTTTAAACGCCGACACAGAGGCGGTGACCATATTTGGAAAGGCCTGGGATCTCCATGTTACCGCCATACTGGGCATTAAAAAGGAAGAAAATTTAAAGCTTGTTGAAGAATCGGTTTTGTTTCTTAAAAAAAGAGTAAACAGAGTTTTTTTTGATGCCGAACATTTTTTTGACGGGTATAAGGCAAATCCGGAATATGCAGTGAAGGTACTAAAACACGCAGTGAACGGCGGAGCCGAATGCATGGTTCTGTGTGACACCAACGGCGGAACCTTACCCTTTGAGATAGAGACTATTGTCGCTGAGGTTAAGAAACAGATATCTACCCCTCTTGGAATTCACGCGCATAATGATTGTGAAGTTGCGGTGGCCAACACCCTTTTAGCGGTTAGAAGCGGTTGCTCACATGTCCAGGGAACCATGAATGGTTATGGGGAACGCTGCGGCAATGCAAATTTATGCTCCATTATTCCGGATTTAAAGATCAAGATGAACAGGGAGTGTCTGTCTGACGAAGGCTTAAAAATGCTCCATGAAACCTCACGGTTTGTGAGTGAGCTTGCAAATCTTCAGCCTTTAAAACATCAGCCATTTGTGGGTGACAGCGCCTTTGCTCATAAGGCCGGTGTTCACGTGAGCGCGGTCAGAAAAACCGCAGAAACCTATGAGCATATTTCACCGGAGCTGGTGGGCAATACCCAGAGAGTTCTGGTTTCTGATCAGTCCGGCACAGCTAATATCCTTGAGAAAGCAAAGGAGTTTGACCTGGATATTGAAAGTCATGATCCGCGGGTGAAAGAAATACTAGCGGAACTTAAAGTTCTGGAAAAAGAGGGTTTTCAGTTTGAAGGCGCGGAAGCCTCTTTTGAGATTCTCATGAGAAAGGCCATGGGCCTTGACCGGAAATATTTTGATTTGATCGGTTTCAGGGTTATTATTGAAAGAAAAGAAGAGTGTCAGCTGATGGCAGAGGCCACCATCATGGTGCGGGTAGGGGATAAGATTGAGCATACGGCCGCGCTTGGAAACGGTCCGGTGAATGCGATTGATAATGCCCTGAGAAAGGCCCTTGAAAAATTTTATCCTCAGCTTAAAGATACATCGCTGATTGATTATAAGGTGCGGGTGCTTTCAAGCGGAGCGGGCACCAAGTCGCGTGTTCGGGTGCTGATAGAGAGCGGTGATGAAAAAGACAAGTGGGGAACCGTCGGTGTTTCCGAAGATATCATCGAAGCCAGCTGGCAGTCTTTAACAGACAGTATTATTTATAAGCTCCTTAAAGATGAAAGAGACGGTTCATCCAGGTGAAGGCCTTTAATTCATCACAGCTTTTAGTAGTTCTGGTGTTGATATTTTTGCTTTCCGGTGTTTTATTGGCCAGGTTTATTTTTTCTAAAAATGATGGGAAAACGATATCCGTAAAAAGAGGCCCCTATATATATGAGCTGAGGGAACAAGTCAAAGTCCCCGGGTTTTATTCATTTTATGAAGAGCAGACCCTTGAACAGTTAATAAATGCTTGCGGTAGCTCAGCAGATGGAATAGAATCGTCAGAATTAAACAAAACGATTAAAAGTGGTACGAGGATTATTTTAACTGATAAAATAAAGATCGAAAGCCTGGATGCAAGCGCCCGAATAAATTTTTTCCTGCCCATTGATATAAACAGGGCTACAATTGAGGATTTTATGTTAATTCCGGGTGTAGGAGAAAAAACAGCGCAGTCTATTGTCTATTATCGGGAGAAAAATAAGGGTATAAAGGATCTGCAGGATTTGCTCAATATCAGGGGGATCGGGGAAAAGAAGCTTAACCGGATATTACCTTATGTGAGTATTGACAGCTGAGGTTAAATAAGAACATATTTGACGAAGGGAAAAAGTAATGGCAAAAGAAGTAGAACAGACCGGACCTCTGGCATTGTTTACGGCAAAGGTAAAAGAGTATGTGAAAGAAAATCTGAATCAGATCGCGTCAGTAGGATCTATCCTTCTTATTATTGCTGCCGGTATTTTTTACTGGCAATACTCTTCATTAAAAGCAGAAGAGGATTCTTTCTCAAGTTTCAGTAAGGCGCTGACAACAATGTCAACGGATGTAAAGACTGAGGCAGAAAGAGAAGTTGTAAGCCAGCAGGCGCTTGAGATATTCAAAGGGGTTGTGGAAAAATATCCTGAAACAAAAACCGGCGCGGCTTCGCTTTATTATTCAGGTAACTGCAGCTTAACTTTAAATAACTATGATGATGCCATAGATTATTATAATAAATTCTTAGAAAAATCAGATAAATCGTTTGTATATTTAAGAGCTCTTGCGTATGAAGGTAAGGGTTACGCGTATGAAGGTAAGGGTGAATTTGCCAAGGCAATTGAATGGTTTGAGAAACAGAAAAACGAGGGTAAGGGGGTTGATATATCCGTGGCCCTTTTAAATATTGCCAGGTGCTATGAGCTTTCAGGTGACAATGTAGCTGCCTGCAGGTTATACACGGATTTTAAGAATGAGTATTTGTCTTCATCTTTTATTGAAACTGTTCAGATGAAGATAAATGATCTTTGCGCAGGTGATATTAAAGGTTAAATATCTTAAAGCTGAGAAAGTAGATTTCACGGATGTTCAAATTTTAAACATCTGTAAAATCTACGCAGCAGCTTTTTTTTTCTGAGCTCTTCTTTTAAGTTTCATCGCACGCATATGTTTTTTTCTGACGCTTTTTCTTTTTGATCTTGCCATTTCTTAAATACTCTCTGGGAATAATCGGTTTATTAGCAGTTTTCCTGTTTGATTTTGAATTTTTAATAATATCAGAATTCGCAAATTAATATCAAGTCATTTGTTGACATTGGCTGTTAGAGTGATTAATTTTTAAAATAATAGCAATGAATATTACTGTATCTAATGCTATATAATAGTAGGTAATATTATATTTAACTATAATATGCCATTCATGGGATGGGTGATAGTGATGAGTAAAGACAATTTTCCTGGTCCAGGTGACCTTGAGAAAGAATTAAATGATTATCTTATAAAAAAATATGGCAACAGAATCCGGTTTTCGGTTCCTTTTATGTCACCGGAACAGGCGGTCATAGAAAAAGATGTGAAGGATAACTCAAAGGAAAAAGCTTCTGAGAAATTTAATTTTAACCTGAAACCTATGGAGCTTGAAGCATATCTTGATGAGTATGTGATTAAACAGGAGAAAGCAAAAGAGATCCTGGCAACCAAGATATGCACACATTTTAACCGGATAAAGTGTCAGGACAGATCTTCTTCTGTTGGCAACATAAAAAATAATATTATCATGATCGGTCCCACCGGTGTGGGAAAAACCTTTCTGATAAAACTGATTGCTGAAAAGATCGGTGTTCCTTTTGTAAAGGGTGATGCAACCAAGTTTAGTGAGACAGGATATGTGGGGGGTGATGTTGAGGATCTGGTGAGAGATCTTGTTAGAGAGGCAGATGGGGATATTGAAAAAGCCCAGTACGGCATTGTTTATATAGATGAGATTGACAAGATCGCGGGCAGTAATAATATCCATGGCCTTGATGTTTCAAGAACCGGTGTGCAGCGGGCACTTCTTAAACCCATGGAGGAGACGGATGTAGATTTAAACGTGACCCATGATCCGGTGTCACAGATGGAAGCAGTTGAGCACTACAGAAAGACCGGTAAAAGAGAAAAGAGGGTTGTAAATACAAAAAATATCCTTTTTATCGTAAGCGGAGCCTTTAATGACCTGGGTGAGATTATTGAGAAAAGGCTGCACTCAAAGGGAATAGGTTTTTCATCGAAGCTAAAAAAGAAACAGGAAATTTCTAAATTATTGCCTAAGGTTAAGGCTGAAGATCTCGCTCAGTTTGGTTTCGAACTGGAGTTTGTTGGGCGTATACCAGTAGTTGCGACTTTTGAGCAGCTGACAGTTGATGATCTCTATGAGATACTGAAAAATCCCAACAGCACGGTTATAAACAGTAAAAAGATGGATTTCATGGCTTATGATATTGACATTCGTTTTGAGGATGGAGCCTTAAGAAAGATTTCCGAGATGGCGGCAGACGAAAAAACAGGAGCACGTGGTCTGGTGAGCGCTATTGAGCGTGTTCTTTTAAAATTTGAAAAAGGTCTTCCATCCACTGGAATAAAGAAACTGGTTGTGACAGAGGATATTGTGGTAGACCCTGTTTCTAAGTTTAACAGTATGATAGAATCCAGTGATTTGTCCGCTATTGAAGAGAGGCATTTGCAGCTTATAGAGAGCGAGGAAGCGGAACTCAAAAAACGTCTTCTTTCAATTAAGGATTCTCTCGATGAAGAGTGGAGGTTTCTTTTAAATGATATCTGCATAGATAATATTGTGAGAATTGCTGTTGAAAAATATATAGACTACAAAAAGGTTCTTGATGATGCAATTGAGATTGCCAAAGAAGTGCGTGAAGCTGAGAAAAAATTTATGAAGACGAATGCCATTGAGATTCACTTTGATGATACGGCAATAAATGTAATAATAAAGACAGTACTTCTGGAGGGGCACAGTATAAAGCCGATTCTTAAGGAGCTTTTTTTGAAATATTATCACGGGCTGAAACTTGTAAAGGACAAGACAGACAAGAACCTTTTTGTGTTTTCAGAAGAAGCGGTCAAGTCTCCTAATGAATACTTGAATAACTTAATAAAAGACCTTTATAAGTAGTATTTAAACTAATAAATTCAAGGGAGCCCGTCTTTCCCGGATTTGATGACTAGTGAGGAGTATTTATGTCGCAAAAAGATTATTACAAGGTCCTGGGTGTCAATAAAACAGCTACGGATGCTGAGATAAAAAAAAGCTATAAGAAACTGGCGTTCAAGTATCATCCGGATAAGAATGCGGGAGATAAAAAGGCAGAAGACCGGTTTAAAGAGATCAGTGAAGCGTACGCGGTCTTAAGTGATAAGAAAAAGCGCGCCCAGTATAACCAGTTTGGTTCAGCAGGTTTTCACCAGAGATATTCCCAGGAAGATATTTTTCGCGGCTCAAATTTCTCTGATATTTTCAGTGAGATGGGTGTTGGTGGGAATGATATTTTTAGCCAGATATTCGGTGGAGGCAGAAGGGCCGGCGGACGGGGCAGGCCCGGCGGGATGAATATGGATGATCTGTTCGGCGGTGGGGGCGGTTTTGGAAGACCCCAGCCCACCAAAGGGCCGGATCTGAGCTTTGACATTACCATTGATTTTGTAGAGGCAGTTACAGGCTGTGAGAAAAATCTGGAATATATGTTTGATGGAAAGAAAAAAGGTATAAAAGTCAAGATTCCAAAAGGTATCAGAAAAGGACAAAAACTGAGGCTCGCAGGTAAAGGCGGGCAGGGCGCAAACGGAATGCCGTCAGGCGATCTTTATCTTAATGTAACAGTTAAAGACCATCCGGATTTTGAACGGGACGGGGATGATGTTATTCTGGAAAAGAAGATAAAGATAAGCGAGGCGGTTCTTGGGACATCACTTGAGGTTCAGACCTTAAACGGTACCAAGAAGATCAAGGTTCCCGCTGGTGTTCAGAACAACACGAAGATGAGACTTAAGGGCCAGGGCGTTCCTCATTTTGGAAAAAGCGGTAAGGGTGATGAATATGTGATCATTTCGGTTGAGATACCAAAAGATATTCCAGAAGAAAAAATTAATTTGTTTGAAAAACTGGCTAAAGAGGGGTTCTAGCAAAAATTGGTCTCGGCACTTATTCTTGGCCGTAGGGTTTGTAAAGATTATCTGTATTTATGTGAAATAAGAAAAGGCGGAGTGTTTAAATTTCCGTCTTTTCTTCATATACTTCTAAGCCACTAACTTTAGGCCGAGCCGGAGGTTAGCGGCTTTATTCCAGCTTTGGATTATTCTTCTGTGTTAATTCCTAAAGCCCCAGCTATTTTTTTACTGGCATCATCAATGTTTTTGTTAACTTCTTTTGTTGCATTATCTACGGTATCATCAACTTTTTTGTTAACTTCTTCTGTTGCATTATCTACGGTATCATCAACTTTCTTACTAACTTCTTCTACTGTATTACTTACAGTTTCATCAACTTTAATGCTAACTTCTTCTACTGCACCGCTTACAGCTTCATCAGCCTTAACAGGCTTTTCAGCCTCGCCTGATTGTTTACAGGCTGCTGCAGAAAATATAAGGACTAACATCGAAATAAATACTACTGCTTTTGTTTTCGTGTTCATTTTTAATCTCCTCTTATTTGTTTTTAAGGACATGCCCGCAAAGTATTATTTATTGTATATGTAAGATTTATGATTATAAGTCAATATTATTTTAGAAAATCTTTAAATTTAGTTTTCATTAATAATCCATATAAATGATAGTATCTCGAACCGCAGTTTTTTCTGTTCTGCTTTAATAATATTTCAACACAGGAAACGATCCGGTGTTTTAGAAAAAAAAGTTTTTAATAAGGCTGTAAAGGATCATTAATATTGCAAGGCCTATAACGAAATGAAAAATATTTGCGGATATTTTTGTTGCCGATACGTGCGGAGGCGTATACTCCGATCTGAACCCCTACCATTGATCCTGCAAGCAGCATTGCCACAAGTTTGAGCTCTACATGCCCTGCAGTAAAATGTGCAAAGGCGCCATATCGGATGCGAAACAGTATCTGGAAAAGCGCTGGTGCCCACAGCGATTGAGGTGGGTACGCCTATAACATATACCAGAATAGGAAACATAATAAATCCGCCGCCTACACCCATCAGCCCTGTTACAATACCTACCAGGAATCCGATGGCAACTGGTGCCCAGCACGGTCAAAGCAGAGATACCGCTGGCAGGTAAGGAAATTACAGGCGAGAGCGTATGGCCATGAAGCCATTTTGCAATGCCTGTTTCTGCTTCACCTGTTTCTGTGTCCGGTTTTTCATTGAGGATGGTAAGCATTACTGCACCCAGCAGTATCAGAAAGAGAATATCCAGAGTCAGCTTTTAGCAGGGAATGCTCCTGCGAAAAAGATGGTTATGCTAAGTTCACCTCCACCTCCTTTTTCAAGGAGACCCATCAGCCTTTTACCTGCTTCCGCACCGACGACAGCTGAGCAGGCCAGGATTCCACCCAGCCTCACATCAACATTTTTGCGTTTCCAGTGTTTAAATGCAGATACAGAGCCTGTGCAGGAAAATCAGCAAAGAGATCGCTGCCCACAGCTATTGGATAGGGGATTCCAAAAAGGATATTTAGCGCGGGTGTTAGAAGGAAACCGCCGCCTACTCCGAACAGGCCGGTTAAGAAACCCACAAATACACCAAGCAGCACTATGCCCGGTATAAAGACTGGCATGTTGTCTGCCAGAGGCAGGATTGTTTCAAACATAGATTATTCTGAAAGTTTGTAGACTCTTATTGTATTTTTTGCTTTGCCCCAGAACCCCTCATCGGAAACAGACAGCATGATAAGTTCTTTTTTGTCATCATTGTCAAAGTCCGCCATGATATAATCTGTTACATAGCCCTTGAGTATTCCTGTTGTCCAGTTTGTTTCAAGGTCAGATCCATTCCACTGCAAGCACACAACTTCACCCTGGTTGTATTGTGTCATTTTTGCTAACAGGCCTTTTTTGCTTTTAGAATTTCTGGCAGTTATTAAATCGAGTCTGTCGTCACTATTGTAGTCTTCACACCAGAACTCTTAACGGGATCGGGAGGAGTCTTTCCGTATCATCGCCAAATGGAAGTTCTGTAAGGGTGTTCGGTGTGCCGCCAAATTTTTCAGTGTCCTGCCATTCTATTCTTCCGGTGTAGGACAGGATAACCAGTTGATGCCTCGTGTTGAACAAGCCTCTTTGGAAGGCGATATACTCATCATCTATGTCTTCATCAATGTCGCCTTCAGTGTATCCGTATAAAGAAACACCGTTTGGAAGATGTATTTCTTCTCTTGAAATAATTTCATCTTTTTTCCATTCCAGCACATGTAGGGGGCCGAGGAAGATATTGTATGTAACTGCTTTTTGTCCCAAGAGCACATTGTTATCCATTACCCTGAAGAACCAGATCTTTGACTCAAAAAGAGTTTCATACTTGCCTTTTTGGTACTCAATAACAAGTGAGTTAGGAGCCAGGCCATCATAACTGCTTATATAGATCTCATCGGTTTCATTGTTGTTCAGATTCGCTGTATCAATACGGATAATACTTGTGGTTACTTTTGTTTTAATTTCTCCAGCAGGGATAAGGGCGCTGCCGTTTATCTGAAAAACGAGGATTTTTGAATCCCCGGCCACCAGCAGTTCCTGTTTGCCGTCACCATTAATATCTCCAGACGCAAGATGATGGAGGGGGGCATGTTTTATTACATGAGATATGGAGGGCTCACCTTTTAGCAGAGGAGGCTTTTTTTCAAAAACAGGTTTTGGCGCCGCAGCAATTTCTCTGCGGGTTTGTTTTCTTACAGGGGTTTCATAAACAGGCTCTTCATTTAACGGAGGTTCGGCTGCTGCTTTTTCAGTTGAAAGTTCCTGTTTCTCAGAAGATAAACCTTCATTTCTGACGTATGCGTCAGGTATGGAGACTCCCTGCTCACCGGTGATTAGCTCCTTGATCTTTTTTGCGAAGTTATTGATTTCGGGAATCATGTTGTCGATGCCTATACTCTGTATGAAGACAGGAGTTGATTTTTTATTGTCAAGAATATCAACAAGGCTGGCATCAATACTGATATTTTCGCCTAGTTTGGTGATGCTTCCGAAAACCATAAAATCCGCTCCCAGCTTTTCTGCGATAGACGTCATGTTGGGTAGAGTCTTTTCAGGATTTTTAGCCAGCTCTTTTTTCAGCAGGTAGCTTTCTATGACATTTATTTTTTTTGGTACAGATATTCTTGAGGGAAGAAGGGCTGAAATGCCTGATTTAAGGTAGCCAAGTTCTTCCTTGGAATTGACTTCAAATTCAAAAAGGGCGACGTTTGTTTCTTTTGCAGCTGCCGCTGAACAGACAAGAATCATTAGAACTGAAACAATGGTTTTAAGAATTAGATTATTAATTTTCATGTATTTGCTTTCCTGTAAATATTTGTTGTCTATTGTCTCCAGTAAAATCATCTTTTGAGGAGTGATTAGTGAAGAAGTTAATTTTGCCCTGTGAAATTATACAATTACTTTTGATACACAAAAAAATAAAAAGTGTAAAGGCATTATTTATTTAATTAAAAGTTATTACTAAACATTTTTACTTGTATACCGAAGACACTAATAATTCTTAAAAGTGTGAAAAGCTTCTGAAGACCACAGCACTGGTTACAGATGAATATCAGGCTATAAGTAGATGTCATTATTTATAGTATATAAACATAACATATAAACGAAAAAGAGTTTGTATCTACACTAAAAATAAATTTGTCAAAATATCCCGGCTGAACACAAGAGATCTTCTCTGTAATTGACAAAATTTCACTCTTTAGCTAAGTAAATTGCTTTTTTTGACAACATGTCAAAATAGTAAAAACTCAGCACCTGAAAATTGTAAAAAAACATACAATTTTAACTTTAAAATAATGATTTTTTAAACAGTTGTAGGCTTGCCACAACTATTTTATTTTAATGGCATATGAATTGCTAAGTCTTTAGATTATATAAAATATATACAATAATTAGCATTTTGAATTTTTTGTATTTCGAATAAATTTTAAAGATTGTACGCATTACAACCAAATTTTATTAACCTAACAGAGGAGGAGAAAAATGAAGTCGAAATTAATTATGGTGAGTATTGCCTTACTGGCAGTAGTCGTATTCTGTTCAAGCTCATTTGCTGTGACAGAAGACGAAATCCTGCGCCGTCTTGAGAAGATGGAACAGGAGATCAAATCTCTGAAGGCTGAAAATTCAGCGCTTCGTGAGACAGTACAGGAAGAGCAGATCAAGGTAGACACAGACAGAAAAACGATTACAGAGCTTAAAAAATCAGCCGGCAAGGGCAATGCAAATGGTATGAGAGCAGTCCTTGGAAGATACGACATGGAGCTTTACGGCCGTGTTAAAGTAGACCTCAACTATGATACAAATGCGATGTCAAGGCACGGTGACCTCATCGGTGTAATTGACGCAGACTCTTCTGGAAATGATTCAACAAACTTTAATCCCCAAAGATTCACGTTTCGGGTTTAAGGTTAAAAGAAGAGACGGTGTCTGGCTGAGCGAAGCACGGATTGAGCTGGATTTTTATGGACGAATAGTCCAGCATAACAACTTAGAGCCGCGTATGCGTCTCGGTTATGTAAAACTTACCAATGATGACTGGAAATCAAGTCTTCTTGTGGGACAGGACTGGATCCCGGTTGCGTCACTTCAGCCGGATACGATCGAATTCGGCGGTCTGACCATGTCCGGTAACCTCTGGTGGAGAGTGCCTCAGGTAACCTTCAGAAAACAGATATGTAATTTTGAGCTGCTTCTTTCGGCAATGAAGCACAGAAGACAAAGCTATGAAGAGAATGAAAGGCTTCCCTGGTTACTGGCAAAAATAAGCTATAAAGACGGTATCCTGGGGAAGGGCGGTCTCCTTGCTCTCGCGTGGGTTTAGAGATGCTAGGATTGACTACACAACTCCGGTACTGATCAGCTGTTCGAGACCAGGTGGCTGGCTGCGGTGGAATTCATGATCAAACGCGGAAGGTTCACATAAAGGCAGAGCCCTGGATCGGGAACGGTGTTGACAGATGAATTTATGCGCTATGACTTGGGGTAAATGATTACGATGAGGATGGTACGATGCTAGGCTGACTTGATCCTGTCGCGGTGGATTTGTGAGCCTGTCCTATAAAGCCTCACAAAAGGTAAAGCTGGCAGTAGGTTACGGTCTTGATGACCCTCATGCGGACGACATGGATGGATGTCGAGCAGCGGTGACTCAACTCTGATCTGAACGGAATCTTACACCAGGAGTGAGACCATATTTGCCAACGGCTGGTACCAGGTGACAAGCGCTGTGAAGATGGGTGTCGAGGTTATGCACCTTGAGACCAGCGCTGGGGTGATACGATAATGGCATGAGATATACCTTCTCAACATGCTATAATTCTAGTCATATCCACTTATACTAGTTTAGTCTTAAAAGACCCGTTCATTTTGAGCGGGTCTTTTTTTATAAAAATGATTTTTTTGCTTGATTAAAGCAAATGCATTTTATATATTGATGCACAACGAAAGTGTATTTATTAATTCAACTTTTTT
>PVMK01120155.1_pt1 | contig 21180 bp, 21 predicted proteins | sample 1853481 | NCBI WGS metagenome assembly PVMK01 (sample SAMN08533507, study PRJNA380276) | Marine sediment metagenome, whole genome shotgun sequencing project.
CTGTCAGGTTTTCCTTGAGTGTGAACCCTTCCCTGGGCCAACTGCCGCTAAACATTGAATGCAAGAGCTCCCGACTTTCGATCACAGCTTCGTAATCCTGCTCTACATCGTCGACGGACAACATCCGAAGCCGGAATCGCTCTGTTTCGAGAACGGGTGGAATATAAAAGTTAGATGGTACGAACAGGGGTTCCTTCATTATCGCGCTCCTCGGCTTAAAAGGGAGTATTGGAACAAACGTTCGTATATGTTTCACTCATCCCTCGCTGCCCAACGGCTTTGAGCTCACCGGCGAGTGTGGGAAGACGCCGAGACAATTTGCCCCAGATCAACTTGAGTTCAAGGATCCGCGATGCCCGAGCGAAGCTCGTCCGCTGCATTGAGTGGTTAGCTAAAGCTTTCGTCTCCGATCGCAAATCGCCATCGTTTCTTTGGATCGTCGAACCACACTTCCTCCGGATTAAAATTATCCGGTTCAAATGATCCCCCTACCCATTCCAGCATCTGCTCATGACGGCTATGAGTCTGATCGCCAATCACCCGAAGAAATTCCTCATATCCCCAGGCCCCGCCTACATCTTCTGGCGGACAAGCTCGGTCTCCAGCCACACACCGTGGATATTCCAGTTCAGGCTTGGCCTTTTCGATCGCTTCTAAGCGAATTCGATGCTGCCAATCATCTCCAAAATCATAATTGTATATCGCACTCCGGTTATCCATCGTGAAATAGTCTTTGATCGCCACCTCCCAGCCAGGCAGCGTGGCTCTTGACCAATCAGTCTCATCGTCCGGGATGCCGATGGGTGCGTTATCCCCGGTTTTTGGATTGGTGATCTCAAATTCGTGGAGGTGGTAATCCTGCCAACCAATGGCATCTTGAATCGCAACATGCAGATCCCAAAAGCTGTAATCTTCGGGAACTTGGATGCGGCGCCACACGGCTGGTTTTACTCCGTCTAAAGTAATCTTGAATTGATAGATCTTTGATGGTTTTGCTTGCATCTTCTCTTCACCAATTCATCGTACAGATATACAGCGGTGCTGTCCAACGGAAGAGCTCACATGGTGCCGGGTGGGCTTTAAATGGTTATAGATTAAGAACCAATAAATGGAAAGAAAGACCGCTAACCAACTACACTAGGCGGTCAGGTGGAGCGGGGGTTAGGACGCTTCATTGTCTGATTCAGAAGTCTTAAATTTGGCGTAGTATTGCTCAAGCCAATTATCAACAAAGGATTGAATCAGAGGTAGCCCAAGAGCTGTTGTGGCTTCCCATCCGGCATAATGAATACCTATAACTTCACCATTCGCTGGTTTAAAGATTGGAGCACCACTCATACCTCCAGCAGTGCGAACGTCAAGAAGGATCTCATCTGGATTTGTTGCACCATCGAATGGCGAAATTGCTGAAATTGATCCTTGTTGGAAAACTGGTCCCCAGCGATATAGTTGAGACCCACGTTTAAGCATTGATGTCCCATACGGATAACCGCAGACTGCTACCTCTTCTGTAAGAGAAAAATCAAACACCGTTGATATATTCAAAGGATGAATATCTTTAAAATGTTCTTCGAAAACAATTTTAAACTCAACAAAACCGATGTCGATAGCATCGAGAGTAGTGAAATGTCTGATCATCCTAACAGTATTTCGAAATGAGCCTTTTCCATCCGGAATAATGAATGACAAGAAGAATTGAGTTGATGGAAACCCATTGTGTGACTGTATTTCCAATAGACCTTCGATAACGTGCCGGTTTGTGATTACTGTTGTTTGACGTACCAAAAACCCTGTACCGATAACATGAAAAAATGGAGACCTAGGATCTTTTTGATACTCGGATAATGGGACTGATAAATAACCTATGGCACAAACTCCATTAGTAATCTTTTGGATGATCTCCTTCTCAATCATAAGGAACTACCTTTTTCCCTATTGACTTTTGAATATATTAAGCGACCTAACAGGTTGAGTTCAAAAATCTTTAATACAATATCTCCACTTTGATTTATTATACATTCAATTTATCTGTGACAAGTGTGTTCCTCAATCAAAGCAAGACTTACACCTTCAAGACATAAAAATCACCCCCGTCCGGTGGACACCTGGTTATAAATGATGTTGGCCGACATCAAAAGTGAACATGGGGGGTCATTACAATTGAATAACCAGTCCCTAACGCCGGTGCCCTAGGGGTACCGGTACCCAGGGAGTATCGGTCGGGCATCGGGGAACAGAGCGTAGGCTATTGTGTCCTTATGAAGTTTAGGATTGAGCATGGATTTTATTAATACAAAAACCTGCGAGTGCTTACCTCGCAGGTCTGGTAGAGCGGGTGGGGGTCGAACCCACACGGTGTTCCCACCGGAGGATCTTAAATCCTTGACCGCATCGTCCTCTGCGTCGATTATTTCCATGTTATGGTGCTCAATTTTTGTTTACCAATAGAGCCAGAAATCGATCCACATCGTACAGCGCCGACTGAGCTGGCGGGGATTGCGGAGAAAGATGTGGAATTAACATGTCAAAGCCATGCTCTGTCCACGGAAAAACCACGTCGATGGCCGATACACATGATTCAACCAGTTTTGTATAGAGTTCCTGGTTGCCCTCTATGGGATTAAGGCTGTCTTTGGCCCCTCGCAGGCTCAGCGTGGGCAGAGAGCCAGCCTGAACATGGGTGGTTGGGCAGGCCAATCGATACATATCCAGTACCTCTTCGGGATAGCCGCCCAACAAGATATCCAACCGGCCAGCATAAAGCATTGGATTTTGGGGATCGGCTTTTGTGCCAAGGGGCACCGGGGCTTGGCGTTTGTCATTATATCGTTCAGAGCCTGCCATCAGGTCTGTAGGAGGGTAATAGGTGAGCATGCCGCACACGGACAGATCGGTTTGTTTGAGTTCCGCTGGTGTTAATTTGGGATGCTCAGGGGTAAGCGCTGCCAGCAGGGTGCTGTTCCTCATCCTCATCCTAGTCCTAGTCCGAAATAGCCTTGAGGCTGTCGATCCGTTCTTGTATCACTGCCCAGTTGTCATATCCAAGAACTATCGCTTGCTGTAGTGACGCCTCGGCTTCCTCGATTCGACCAACCATCGCATATGCCAGTGCCAGATTGCCGTGAGCAACAGCCAATTGCGAATCAAGTTCTATTGCTCTTTCAAGCGCTTCAATAGCTTTCTCGGGCTCCCCCTTAAAGATATCAAGCGCCCCGATACTCGCATGTAATTCGGCATAGTCGGGTTCTAGGTTAAGCGCTTTGTTGTAACTCTCTTCCGCTCGATCAAGATCACCTTTGTGTCTGTTTGTTATTCCCAGATTGACCCAGGCTTGAAAGTAGTCAGGGTCGAATTCAAGGGCTTTTTCGTGGGCATCAATTGCCTCATCGTAAAGGTCAAGGTTGTCATAAGTGTTACCAAGGATAGTATAGATTTCTTCTATCTCGTATCTCGTGACCCCCGCTTCAATTGCCTGCTGGAGTTCAACGATAGCTTCATCATATTTCCCCTCCTCGTACGCATCGATCCCCCGACTGGCGTACTCGTCACCATTTCCTGTGCTGCTGCTACAAGCTATGATTACTATCGGTAAAAGAAGTATAACAATCAGAGGCGACCTAAACGACTTTTTTCCTTTTATCATACAATCTCTCCATTAACTCCTTGTGAAGACACGCTGACCAAGAACTTGAAATTAGGCTTTCAAACTGGTTGATAAGCAATATTCCTTTTGCAAATTCTCCCTTGTGGACATTATACATCCAATTTGCGATCCTGATTTGAAGCAAATCCGACCCTGGGAACGTATTTGGTGGTTGATCTGAATTTGTTGTCCCCACTTGGGATTTTACTCGCATAATCAATCTCCTACATCACAATGTCCAGCAAATCTTTCAGGATTGCCCACTCAATTGTCCGACCACTCTTAAGAGTTGGATTAGCTCTACCGATTTTTATGACAGTTTATCGCAATACTGTTGCACAATCACGTCAATTGCACGTATGAGCAGCCAAAGGGATGGTGATCCACAGACCGGGAATTCGTATTCCTCATTTAACCTCTTACTTTTCAGATGCTGTGATTCGATACCTGAGAATGTTTGATTCTTCAATCAAGTAGAAGATCTCAGTTAAGAATCTCTGGGAACTGAGTTGTCGTGGTAGTACCCCCCGCAAACATTTATTCTCCACTAGTTTATCAATACCACCTGGTGGATGTAGGTTTTCGAAAACCCTGACAATTTTGAGATTGTAATAGATCGCATAACAGTTATCAACCTTGATGATAGGCATAAGGGGGAATTCGATTGTTGAGAGAGTTGATACCCTCCAAATGAGAAAAGGTCGTTAGAAGCTCTCTACGGATTTTTGCACGCCAGTGGGCTGATCGACAGGCTGGATTAATTTGAGTCCATTATCGATTTCTTCAATCTCCACAGGCTGATTGTCTTCAATATACGTGGTATCTGGTTGTTCTGGTGCGTACCATAACCGGTGATCGCCGTGGAAATAATAATCTTCTTGCTGCGGATATTCATACTTTGCATCAGGCAAGAGCGCCAGCATATTCTCTCCCCCAAAAACTGACAAGCCAATCACACGCGACCCACAGGAACCGTGTGATCCACAATATCAGGTGCCCATTTGCTAATTTGACACAATTATAACTTTCAAACTGGGTATCAGAACGTTCCACCATACAAACACCTCAACAGGCTCTTTGTATGTATTTGCTAGAGTAAATGCATACGATTCTCTGGCAAGCATCAACTCTCCGAGTCAATCACCAGATCGGGGAGATATTTCACCCCGATCTGGTCTTTTAGTCAGTCTCGAAATTTTGTTTGAACTTAGCTGATATCGATCTGCTTCTTATTCTCTGCCGATTTCAAACCGGCTTCCAATACTTTCATTCCCAAATATCCATCGTAGAAATTGGGCGCGATCGGTTCTCTAGATTCTATCGCCTTCAGGAAATCGACCACTGCATGATGGAACTCGTGCTCGTAGCCAATGTTGTGTGCAGGTGGCCACCAGTTAGCCATATAGGGGTGGCTGGGGTCGGTTGCGAGAATGGTTCTGAAACCCTTCTCACCTTCCCCATCCTCACCTGAGAAGTACTTTAATTCATTCATCCGCTCAAGGTTGAATATCACTGCGCCTTTCGAGCCATAGATCTCGAAGTAGTTATAATTCTGGCGTCCAATGGCAAAGGTGGTGGCTTCAAATGAACCCAATGCACCATTCTCGAACTCCACTACCATCGAAATGGCATCTTCCACAGTGACCTTGCCCATATTCCCGCTAGACTCCCCTGCGGTAAATGTACCAGCAGCTGTCCCCTCAGGAATAGGACGTTCTTTGACAAAGGTCTTAGCCATCGCGGAAACAGACTTGATCTCACCCACCAAGAAGCGAGCCAGGTCTACGCTGTGGGAATTGATCCCACCGCTGGCACCCGAACCAGCGATATCTTTCTGCAAGTGCCAGGTGAGCGGGAATTTGGGATCCATCAGCCAGGATTGCAAATAACAGCCTCGCCAGTGATAGATCGTGCCCAATTTACCTTCATCGATCATCTGTTTGGCAAGCATCACTGCCGGACAGCGGCGATAGTTGTGGTTCAGATAATGAACTACGCCTGCCTTTTCAGCAGCTTCATACATCATTAATGCTTCATCCGAGGTCAGTGAAATCGGTTTTTCGCAGAAGATATGCTTCCCGGCTTTTGCGGCGGCAACCGCAATTTCATAGTGCAGCGCTGGGGGAGCCGATATATCGACAATATCGATATCTTCACGTTCAACGACCTTTTTCCAATCCGTCTCGACTTCTTCCCATCCCCAGCGGTCTGCAAATTCCTGGACAGCTTTTTCATTCCTGCCACAGGCAACCTTCAGAACGGGCTTGAAGGGCACATCAAAGAAATTGGTTACATTCTTCCAGGCATTAGAGTGGGCTTTGCCCATGAACTTGTAGCCAATGATGGCAACATTCAACACCTTCATTTTTCCTTTCCTTTCTCGCTATAAAATGGCGACCGTTATAATTCTTTTACCAACTTCTGCAGGTACTTAACGCTCTTTTCAACCGCAGCATCTTCCTGCCCAGCAACTTCTGGGTGCGCGAAATCTATCTCAACCGCCAGCAAACCCGTAACCATCCAGGGTGCTTTTGAGTTCAGCCAGGTACCCAGAATCAAAGCTCCTGACAAAGATCGATTCCAGAGATACACCATCTACACCGAGTTCTTTTGCGCGTTTGAGGAAACCTTCGGTGGTCAACTGATTGTCGGGGGTTTCTTGTTGAGGATACACCTCTCCAAAAAATCGATGGTAACTATAGTTGTCTATTCCTACTTTTAATGTCAAATAATTCTCCTCGGAGTTATATCCATCTGATGGCCGGAGTATGCAAACTTTTTGATCTCTTCCTCCTTACTGTAGCATAAACTTTTTCGCGGCTTCAATCATGGCATCAATATTATCGTCCGGTGTGCTGGGTGGTAGGGCACAACCTGGGCCTAAAATGAAACCACTACCTGGCGACAGATTTTCTAAAGCTTGATTGCATTTTTCCGTAACCAACTCAGGTGTACCATAAGCCATTACTTCACTGGGATCAACCGGACCCAGCAAGGTAGCTTTTCCAGTTGCAGCAGCCTTCGAAGTTTGTTGGTCGGCTTTTTGATCAATTTCAATGATCGCCGCTCCCGTGCTGACCATATCTTCAATGATCGGTGTGGAATTTCCACAGATATGGTAAGCAAGGGTAATTCATTTATTCTCAAAAAGCCTCTACTTCGAAATCAAGTACTTTGGCTATCTGGCGGATTTCGGCTAAACGATGTCCGGTTAAGATCAGGTAATGGTGAGAGGTCAAGGAACTGACCAGTTGATGGCCATCGCTGACACGGATTACAGCGCCATTCAAGCAATCTGAATCTTCGTATTGGATATATTTCTCAATTTCACCTTCAATCACCGATATCGTTTCCAGCGTGGGGTGAAGTTTCGCCAGAGTTATAGGTCCTTCAGGTAAACGAGCATCGAGTGCAATCGCATTATCATCAACAATCGCCAGAACTTTCGATTCCACTTTCCAATCTGTGGCAAAAGACTGCGGCAAAACGCCCAAATATCCACAATGGGCAGCTAAGATGTAGTTATCTGGATTTCCCTTGACCTCAGGGAAATAAGGAATGCGCTCATGTTTCAAAGCGGCATCACCCATCAAGAAAGGGTACATATTGGTCATCATGATCGGCGCATCGAGCGATTTGTGTAAGAGATACTTGGTCAGCATGGCGAGCGTATCGCCCTCACAACCCCATATCAACTGCTCTTCCTCGTACAACATATTCCAGGCTAAACACGGGGTCGTATCCGAGTGGTGTGATTCATTCAAACAGTTTATGCCCATCCCCTTAATCGCCGGATCGCCTTCCAACGCATCTTTCAGCTTCAAATAGACCTTCAAGGCGCTGTTACGCTGTTTGACGCTTATATTACCGAGCGGCAAACGGTTACCCCACACTTCCCAAACCTTTTCGGCTTCCGCATCGGGGAGCGCTTTGGCTTCAGCGCCCATTTTCGCAAAGCTCCGCTGTTCGAGCGTTACACCATACTTATTAAACATACGTTGGGTGCACTCATCCATAAACCAATAAAACCGCTTGAATATCTCAGGTTGAAATCCTCCTACAGCAGGTTCATCCTGGTAGACCACAAACTTGGATGATCTCATATCTCGCTTTATGGCCAATGCTCGCGCAAGGTTATTGGTTTGATCCATATTATACGGTGCGATCACCTCAACCCCCTCAGACTGGAGATACTTGATGACCTCCCAATCCCACATCGCCATCGTACCGAATTCGGTTGTAATGATCAAAATCGGCACATCTATCGCCTTAAAATCATCAAGTTGGTCATACGCAGCCCCCAATATCTGTGGGAAGAGCACCGCGTCGGTCTCTGATGGAATCAAGTCACCGAACGGTACTTCATCCAAAAACTCAATATAATCTACTAGAATTTCTTTGAGCAGATCTAATTGGATATCGAAATCCGCGTTGCGCCCCTTTTTAAAATACAGGGGAGCCACTTTTGCACGCATAACAACCTCCTGGCTTTATTGAAAATCCAACCTCGCACTGTACTGGTTGCTCTATCTAGCTCATTGAAAAATCCAGGGATCAGGTCAATACCTAAAGATTCGGCGATCACTTATGTGCTGACCACGACAAAAGAGCTATAGCCTCCGGTTTCATCGGGGGACATACCCACTCCATCATCGTTTCGGTTCGAGCAGCCCCCGCCCTACCTTTACGATTTGCATACGTCCAACTCGAGCAATGTTTTGCACAGCATTCCTATCCCGTTCGTGCACAAGCTCATAATTTGGGTATAGCCATAGTCTGATCGGTAGAAGCAGCTCTTTCATCACCACCGCGCAGTCGGAACAGGATTTGGGAGAAGGGATCCGTTCAAGGTGACTGCCATGCCAACGCCATTAATAAGACAGCTGGCGCACGAACACTCCCCGGCCAACATCCTGCCATCGATTTGAAACAAAGCAGCTTTGGTTGCGCTGGTTCCCAGATCAACACCGATCTAATATGCTCTGCTAATAGCAATCCTCACACGACAACTTATTATCCTGTCATTACAAGGGTATTAAAAAACAGGCAGTCTGGCAAGCGAGATAAAACCTCGCCTACCAAACTCTATCATTGACGGAATTTAGCTTGCAGCAATTCTATTGTTCGCGTCGTCCACTAACTCGCGCACGAAGGCCAGACTCTTCTCGATCATGGGACCGCCTTGGCCTTCACATTCAATGCTTACCACACCATCGTATTTGATATCCACCAGGATATCAAAGCATTTTTTAATATTGTCTACATTCACGCCATCGCCAATGGCTGTATTGCTGACAGCGATGCCTGTCAGTCCGCCGCGCAGGGAGGCCGCCAAGGATTCGCTAACATCCTTAACATGAAAGTGGCTAACCTTATCCTTGAATTTATTGAGAAAAGCAACCGGGTCTTGTCCGGCAATAAATGTATTGCCGGTGTCCATATTCATCCTGAGATATGGCGATTCGACAAAATTCAACATCTGCTCCATGAACTCAGGTTTGGTGGTGTAATAACCATGCGGTTCGATGTTGATGATCATTTCGTAACGCTGAGCAACTTCGATAACATCGCTGTAAATGCCCTTCATCATTTCCAGAGTCTGCGTATCTGTCAAACCTTCAGGTTTAAACATATGGTCAGTGGTGTCGATATGCGTACAACCCACCAATTTTGCCCATCGAATAGAGTTGAGGATGTATATCAACCCCAGTGAAGCACCTTCTGGCAGTGAAACCGGGAAAGCTGCATCTAATTGGGAAAACTTGACATCATAGCTTTCCATTTTATCTCGAAGCGTGTAGGGATCTTCAGTCAATGAGACATGCGGTTGATATCCAAGCCCATGAAGCCAGCTTACACCGTCAATTGTGCCGCATTCAATATAGTGGACATCATTGTTTTGCGCCCACTCCAAACATTTTTCAAAGCTCCAAAAAGAACTATTGAACGCATCTGTATGGAAACCAATTTCAATCATCGAAATGAAATCCTTTCGTTGAATTTGACCGTACTGGATTGAGCCCGCTCGATTTTTTGAGCGGGCTCATTTGTTAATTCTCAGGTCGGATTACTCAATCACATCTTTGTATTTGGTCGTGTCAAGGTCCTTCCAGACATCCGGCCAATTGTCCATATCCTCAGCGCTGCTCAAGGCATAATACAGAGGTGGCATATCGGGTAAGTAATACTGATCCAGATTTGATTGGTAAATATGCGGTTGTGGGAGGACCCAGCGAGCATCAACGGGTTCACCCTGCAGGATCATGACCGCGGCCAGGACTGCAGTCCGCCACTGGAAAGTTGGGAAGGAGGGAGCAATCGCGGTTAAGTCATTCTCCTTCCAGTATTTCAAGTAATCCATCTGGTCTTCACCCACCATCACCGGGAACGGTAATCCTGCATCTTCATAGGCTTCAAGGGCAGCCACAGCAGGACCACCAGCATCCATCCATACGGCATCGATTGTGCCGAAGCGGTCGATATAGTCAGACACAATGGTTTTAGTCTTGGGACCACTGTAATCATTAAATTCGACACCTACGACACTGATGTTGCCGGCTTCTTCAAATACTTCCCTGGCAGCTCCCCAGCGCTGTTCCAGTACATCTACACCCGGGAGGATGCGGAGTGCGAGAACATTGCCGCCGTCAGGTAAGTTGTCAACCACGAACGTGGCCCCATCATAACCAAAGGCATATCCACCGATGGTCTTCAAGAAAGTGGTCGGGCAGTCAGTGAGCACACCTCGATCGAAGACGACAGTTGGCAGCTCTTCACAGGCCAGTTCAACTGCTGGGGTTAGGGCTTCACTGGTGTTGGGTGAGATGATCAGGAGGTCGCAATCTCCACTGGCTACCAGGTCGGAGATATCGGTAATTTGCTTCTCATCAGAACCCTCTGCGTCGACATGGATAAAGTTCCGAACGAGCCCTTCATTGCGGAGCTGCTCAACCTGCTCGCGCATGGTCACATATCCCGTCACGCGCCACTGGTTGTTCACACCCGCGTTAGAGAAGCAGATGTCGTAGGGTGGATCCATCTTGTACTGGGAGGTATCCACTTTGTTATCGAGGAGAGACTGCAAATATACTGGCGCTTCGGGATTGATCGGATCGGCGTCCATCAACGCGATCGATTCTTCATACTCCTCGTCAGACCAGAACTGTGTGGCAACTTCGGCAGAATCCATCTGGAGCCCAGGATTTTCTGGTTCTTCAGCTGCGGGTTCTTCAGCTGCCGGTTCTTCAGCTGCGGGTTCTTCAGCTGCGGGTGTTTCAGTACCACCACCGCAAGCGGTCAGGGCAAAGGACAGTATTATGAAGATGCTGAACAATATGTATAACGTATTTTTTTTGAGAAACATTAGTTTTCTTCTCCTTCATTGGATTTGTCGTGGGTTATATTTCCTATCTGATGCATTAATGTTTCATAGGCATTACCTCCTTATATATTTGCTGCGCGAATCAACGTTTGCTATGCTGTTCAATCTCTTCTCTTTGAAGTTATTGAAGCATATGCAACTGCGCCGATAATGATCAAACCTTGAACTGCATCCCGAAATGGCTTGGGTAAACCGAGTAAATTGAGCAAGCTGAATATTGCTTCAAGCGTTAGGGCACCAAATACAGCGCCGATCAGCGATCCTCTCCCGCCCAATAATAGTGCCCCTCCAATCACCGCCGCTGAAACTGACTGCATTTCTAGACCCTCTCCAGCGAGAATTGAGATGCCGCCGTACCCACCGATCATGACTCCGGCGACTACGGCAAGGATGGCGGAAATTAGAAAGGCAACCATGCGTACACGTTTAACCTTTATTCCAGACAGCTGGCTTGCCCTGGCATTATCTCCAATCGCCAGGATTTGTTTCCCCAGGTTTGTTTTGTAGAATAATATTCCCATGATGACCCCTACGATCAGGAGGATGATCACCGCCAAAGGAAAACGACCAATGACAGGGATGTTCTCGATATAACCCCGGCCAAAATAGCGCCAATTCTCGGTGAGGTATCCTTTTGGAGCTCCGCCCGTCCAGTACAAACCTCCGCCTTTTATCAACAACAGCATTCCGAGCGTGGCGATCAAGGAGGGAACTTTCAGAAAACTAACCACAAACCCATTGACCAGACCGACGAGAATTCCTATACCAAGCATAATCAGTATAGCTACATATCCGGCACTTTCATTGTTATAAATAATTAATGAGCTGCCAATAACTGTTAAAGTCACCAGTGAACCCTGTGAAAGGTCAAATCCGCCAGTGGCCAGTACAAACATCTGGCCCATCGCCAAGATCGCCAGGGGAGATGAGCGCCGCAAGAATAATAGAATACCATCGGCAGTAGCAAAGTTTGGATTGAGTTGGCCTACAGCAATCATGATCACCACAAAGACAGGGTAGACGGGAGGGATCCTCTTAATTAAATTCCAAATAGAAATCAGCATATTGGTCAATTGCATAGAAAGTGGTTTTTTTGCCGACGTAGTCATATTTCACTTCCTCTAGGCAGCTTCTCGACCAGAACGGATGGAATAACTGGCAACCGCTAGGATGATGAGTGCACCTCGCAGCACAGTCTTCAGGTAGGTATCTACTCCCAATTGATTAAAGACCGTATCTATCACACCAAACATCAGCACGCCAGCCAGCGTACCGAACACCCCTCCTCGCCCTCCTGCGAGCGCCGTGCCTCCGATTACCGTGGCGCGCGACAGATTCAAGGTCATAGACACCATCAGGACCAACCCATGGTGCCCCCGAACCAAGCCGGCTTACTATAAATAGACCGGACAAAACTGCCGTGAGGCTGCTGATAATAAATGCTCCGGTCACTATGCGAGCAGTTCTCAATCCGGAGAGACGACCAATTTCTCTGCTGCCCCCCACTCCGTAAAGGTGCGCTCCGAATTTGGTGCGCGATAGGATAAACCAACCGATGATTACAACGATCAGCAGTACCAGGACCGAAATAGGGATAGGACCTAAACTGTCATACCCAAAAGATTGAAAGCTCTTCGGTACCGACCCTTTATAATTAGCAAAGGTCCCATTCAAAATCCCTTTAATGATTAAGCCGGTTCCCAGGGTTGCGATGAATGGATTTACATTGAGCTTAGTGACAATCAAGCCGTTCGCTAATCCAATCACGATTCCAATTGCAAAAACGATCAAAATTGCCATCGGTACTCGGGCCGGGTCTCCTTGCATAATCTGGGAGGCCATTACGGCAGTTAAACTGATGGTGAAAGCCACCGACAGGTCAATGGCTGCACCGATCATGACGAAGGATTGCCCAACCGCGACAATTCCCAACGCCACTGATCTTACGAGAATATTGGTCATAATTACTGGATTAGATAATATATTCCCTTTGGCAAACAATTGGTCAAGCGTTACTCCTACCAGGGTAATGATCACCAAGAAATAATAAACAGGAGGAATATGAATTGCCCGCACTGCTTCCTTCAGGTTTTTGGCTGAGATAGTTCCTGTCGTCATATATTCCCTTTCTGGATCAGCTGGGCTCAGCGGATTTGGAGTTGTCCTGCCCGGTAGCTACCAGCATGATATCAGCTTCACTCGATTCGGCTGGAAGTTCTCCGCCAATCGTACCATCCCTCATCACGAGGATGCGGTCGCTCATACCAATAATTTCGGGCAGTTCTGATGAAATCATGATGACTGCTACCCCTTTCAACGTCAGATCACGAATAAGATCGTGAACGCTGGCTTTTGCTTCAACGTCAATCCCCCTGGTTGGCTCGTCGAAAATAAAGATTTCAGCATTCGAGGCCAGCCACTTGGAAAGTACCACCTTCTGTTGATTTCCACCACTCAGATCCTGCACCTCTTTGCTGTAGGAGTCCACCCGGATATCGACCATTTCTCCCAGTGTGGGAACTAATTTACGGGAATCCCTGATCCCATCCGCGTGAATCCAGCCAAAAAGTGGTTGGAGGGAGCGTAATGCTAATAGTATATTGTCACGGATTGGCTGCATGAGCAGCAGGCCTTCCGATTTCCTGTCTTCGGTAACAAATCCCAATCCCTGTTTGATCGCCCAGGATGGATTCTTTATCGATACCGTCTTGCCTCGCAGCTCCACCGACCCGGATTTGAAGGGCTCCGCACCAAATAACGCCTGGGCCAGTTCCGTGCGGCCCGAACCCTGCAAACCTGCAATACCAAGCACCTCGCCCTTCCGTAATTCCAGGTTTATACTGCTTAAGAATTCGTTGGATCCGTCTTCAACCCGCAAAACCACATCACCAAAATCTTCGGGAGAACCAAGAGGCGGAAAATAGTGATCGAGCACTCTTCCAACCATCATGTAAACAATATCTTCAGGGGTGACTTCTTCTGTCTTGGCGGTGCCAACATATTGTCCATCTTTGAGGACGGTGATCTTTTCGGCGACCTCGAAGACTTCAGCCAGGCGATGCGAGATGAAGATAATCGCCAATCCCTTTTCTTTCAGATGTGAGATCAGGTCGCTCAACAGCTGAACTTCGGTGCTTGTCAGGGAGGCCGTTGGCTCATCCATGATCAGTACTTTCGCATCCAGGGATATGGCTTTGGCGATCTCCACCAGCTGTTGTTCGGCAACTGAAAGAGAACTTGTTAACGTGGTGGGCGATATCATCGTGTCGACGCCAATTTCTTTTAATACTGACCTGGCTTGTTTGTTCAACTGGCGTACATTGACCACCCCAAAAGTTGATGGTTCTCTACCCAGGAATATATTTTGCGCCACCGTCCTTTCAGGCAGCAAGTTGAATTCCTGGTAGATAATGCTGATGCCCATTTTTTGCGCCTCGATCGGGTGGTTGAAGGATACAGTTTCCTCCTGGAAATGGATCGTCCCCTGATCCTGTTTATAGGCGCCGACCATTACTTTCATCAGCGTGGATTTACCGGCGCCGTTCTCCCCTACCACCGCATTGACCTCTCCTGGGTAAAACTTAACTGAAACATCATCCAGAGCCTTTACACCAGGAAAGGACTTATCGATGTTTCGAACTTCCATTATCGGAACGTTATTGGTCTTTACCTCTGAGGTCATTACAAATTTATCTCCAGAATTACGCGCTGCTTACATTACTCCAGGCAAAGATTTCAGAAATTCCAGACCATCACGAGCGATGGCGTCTTGGTCCGGGGCTATTGTACGCCAGATTGACACAGCCCTTGCAATCGACTTAACTTCAGGCGTAAAGGATTCTATTGAAACCTTGCCCTGATAATTTATCTCACTCAAAGCTTGGAAAACACCTTCCCAATTTACCTGGCCGGTTCCAGGAACCCCTCGATCATTTTCACAGGCGTGCACATGAAATACGCGATCACCAGCTTTGCGTATTGCAGCAGCAGAGTCTTTCTCCTCCAAATGCATATGAAAGGTGTCAATATGCAGACCAAGGTTTGGTTCACCAACCTCAGCGATCAGATTAAGGCCTTGCTCAACGACATTAACCATGTCCGTTTCGAAGCGGTTTAACGGCTCAAAAGCCAGTCGAACGCCGCGGACAGCAGCATATTTGCACATTTCCTTTAATCCCGAAACTGCCAATTGCCACTCTTGCTCTCTGTCTGCCGGATCTTGGAGGCGGGCCTTTCCTACAGCTGAATACATTGGGCCAATCACCGGGCCGGCATCCAACTCAGCGGCGGCATCGATCATCCATTTCAAATAAGATTCAGCATTGGCGCGTTCTTCTGGTTCGAAACTGCTTAGATTCCGGCCTGGGCCAAATACACCACACATAACAGCCTTCATGCCCTTTTTTTGTAAGGTAGATTTTAGGGCGTTAAGGTCAATCAAGGCTGAGGATTCAACCGCGATTTCAATGAAGTCAAAGCCGATCTCCTTGATCTTATCGATCAGATCCAGATCAGTCTTGGTGGAAAAAGGCGAGCGCCAGATAAATGTATTTGCTCCAAATTGCATCTTTTTTCATTTTTTTCCATATGGCGATGCTGGAAATTCCAGTAACACCATATATATTCAATAATTATATACCAGGTTAGGAAGCTAAATTTTTCACAATTGTTCTAACACTTATCATGGACAGTCGCGTCTTGCATTCTCATTAATGCAATCTTCAACGATACATCCTTTTTTGACGATTATTCTACCTTGGAGGCAATTTCTTTCAGGTTTTTAACACTGACTGCAACCGACTCATGCTCCTGGTTTTCGTAATCTGGGTGGAGTGAGTCTGTTTCCACTGCTAAGAAACCCTGATAATTTGCATCATAAAGTAACTGGGCAATTTTTTGATTGTCCACCAGGCCATATCCTACTGGGGTTGATGAGAAGAAATACCATTCAGTGGCGTTCAGCCCTTTAACGGGTTTCAAATCCTTGATATGTGTTGCCAAAACCTTGTCGGCAAGTTTTCGTGTTCCTTCAACCGGATCATCTAGCAGGCGTAAGAAGTTGCCAGTATCCAGGTTCAAACCGAGGTAAGGCGAATCAACGCGCTCTAAAAACTCAACACATTCATCGGAGGTATAGTCAAGGTGATTCTCTACAGCCAGCTTGACATCATATTCTTCTGCTACTTTGACAGCATCTTTGAACCAATCAACCAGAATGTCAATTTGCGGACCGTGAGGCTCAAAGCGGAACATTAAGCTGCTGGCAACTACGCGCATCACATCTGCACCAATCAGCTTGGCATTCTTGATTTGGTCAACCATGTTGTCATACTCACCGCGGTTCTTGCCAGCCTCCAGTCCATCAGGGTGTCCCCAGGCATAAACACGATCGAAACCATAATCATCCAATTGGGCATTCAGATCTTTAAACCAGGCTTCCTCAAAAGAAGGGAAGAAGACTGATTCTAGTGATACACCGTCCACGTCCAGCTCTTTAGCATAAGCTAAAAATTCCTCCATGGTCATGCTTTTTTCCGGTGCAGTTTGGTGAGGGTAAACTTCACCAAAGAAACGGTGGAAGCAGTAGCTATCAATACCAACTTTCATCTTTGTCATGATTAACTCTCCTATTAGTGATTGATTAAAGTGGTTTCCTCACACAAAATAATTTGCAAAAATGAGGCATTATTTACTAAGGTCACTCGATACATCGATTAGATTTAGACCCAACTCACTCGGTTGACTCACACGGATCAATTCAACCTCGAATCGTGAACGATCACCACGATGCAAAGCATGAAAGTACTCTAAAGGTGTGCCATCTGAAAGATAACTGGTACTATCTAACAAAATCAAAGGGGAACCAATATCTACCTGCAGTAATTCAGCTTCAATCTGGTTGGCTGGTACTGCTTCTAGAAATCGCTTACTGCGTGAAATTTGAATACCATGCACATTTTCCAAAAAAACATACAAGGACTGGTTAGTCAGATCAACCTCCTCCAATCCCTGCACAAGATTGCAAGGCAAATAAGATGTCACCAACACGATCGGTTCCTGGTCAAGAAAACGCAGCCTATCAATTTGAATCACAGGAGTACCTTCTTCGAGTTCTAAATCAGCGGCGATCTTTTTTGCAGCTGGGACTATCTCTTGCTTCAGTACCTCAGATTGCGGTCGATGCCCTTTAGCCTCCATATCCTGGTAAAAACCGGTCAGGTCTTGGACAAGGCTTTCATGAATTTTGGGTTCGGCAATAAAAGTCCCCCGACCCTTTTTGCGGTAAATCAATCCCTTATATTCGAGCTCTTTTAAAGCTTGGCGAATTACAGTCCTGCTGACATCAAATAAACGGCACAGCTCTGCCTCACCAGGCAGCTGATATCCAGGCTTAAACTTGTTGCATTCAATAAATTCAGTCAGTGAATCAATCACCTGGATGTAGAGCGGGATATATGTGTCGCGGTTGATTTGCGTGCTAAGTGAATGCTCTGGCAAGGTATGTTATCATCCTGTAATGACAGGATGATATTCTCACATTAATTTTCTTTTGTCAAGAATTTTATGAGCGATTCGCTGCTCTTTCCAAGTTTCCTTTAGCTGGCATTATAAAATCATCCCAGCTGTAATTTGCCTGTCTTGTGTAAGAATAGGTCCGCGAACCAATGAAGTGGACCCAAAAACTCAAAAAAAACAACTTATATCAAATGGAAATTTGACTTAGAGATTCCCCAATTTCAGCTTGAGATTTCCTTAACATCTCATACACCGCTTCTAATTTTTTATAATCCTCATGGTGTTCTGAAACTGGCTCTGCAATACTTTGAACCTTATGGATTTGATCGACTTTTAGAAAATCCTTCCACAAACCACAGCCGATCGCAGCAATTGCTGCAGCTCCCAGTGATCCAGCCTCTTCTCCAATATTTGTTTTGACAATATTCATATTAAATACATCTGCGAATATCTGGCGCCATAAACTGCTTTTGCTGCCACCGCCTACAATCACCATATCATCGCTCAGGCTGGAGAACCTTTTCAATACCTTCAAAACTGAACCAAGGTTCATGGCGATGCCCTCCATTCCAGCTCTAATAAGATCGGCTCGTTTATGACCAAGATCAAGTCCGGAGAATGCGCCTCGGATATCAGGATTGGGCTCCTGTGACGACCCGCCGGCAAGACTCGGATTAAACAATAGTTTATTTGCTCCTATGCAGGATTCTTCTGCAAGTCGCGCCATCAAATCATAAACATCCTGATTTTTTTGAGCGGCTTGTTCAACCAAATCCGGGCAGATATTATCGCGCAGCCAGCGGAAAGAATTACCTGCGGAAAAGATACTTACTGCAGAAGTAAACATTCCAGGAATAACGTGTGTAAAAACAAATGGTCTGCTGACCGCATCCAACACCGGCTTGTCATCGGAGACAGCAATCCAGGCTGATGAACCCAAAGATAAATATACTCTACCGCTTTCAATGTTGCGTGCCCCGAGTGCCATGCATGAGTTGTCAACACCTCCACAGGCAACCCTAACCCTTTGTGGCAAGCCAAGGGTTTGAGCTGCCTGTTGTGAGAGTTCACCAATTATTTCTGTAGAAGGTACGATTTCAGGAAATAGCGATTCATCAAGACCACTTGCTGTAAGGAGTTCAGGTGAATATTTCCATTTTATTAGATCGTATACTCCACTTCCGGAAGCATAAGAGTAATCGGTTTTTATCTGTCCGGTCAGTCTAAAGTTTATATAGTCTTTGGTACCAATAACTTTGTATATATCTTTAAAAACATCGGGGTCATTGTCCTGGTACCATAAAATCTTAAACACTGAATACAATTTTGCAGGAAATCCGTTTCCCGTTGTCATGTACCATTTTTTTTGATCGATTTTCTCGAAAAAGTTGTCCGCCTGGACTCCTGCACGGGAATCGGACCAAATTGGTACGGACTCCTGGAGCAGTTTCCCCTTTTTGTCAATTGGCACAACACCGAGACTATGGCCAGAAATTGCCAGACACTCAATTTCATTTTTATCGACGCCAGTCTTATCAATTAACTGTCCCGTGCTTCCTACGATAGAATCCCACCAGTCAGATGGTCTTTGCTCATGCAGACCTGATTGAGGATAAATAGTTTCATAAGAATAAAAGGTGCTCGACAGGCACACGCCACCGGAATCATAGAGCGAAGCTTTATTCCCTCCAGTGCCCAGATCATATGCAATGATTTTCTTGTTCATGAATCTAGCCCTTTACCCAAGACCTTTGCGAATAACTATGATGAAATAATATCGTCCATTATTCCTTTTTCATGTTTAGATTTTTACTCCATCAGGAAATCTCTGCTCAAACTCTTTAATCAACTCCACTGCTCTGCTTACTCCAAGTTGATCAGTTCCAGCACGTAAAAAATCCAGAGCATAATCCAGAGTATAAATCCCGCCGGAAGCTTTGACCTTTATTCTGTCACCAACTACATTTCTTATTAATAAAATATCGTCAATGGTTGCGCCTTGCGGATTGCTGTTGACTATTTGCAAGTACTGGGTCCGAACACCTGTAGAGGTCTTAATCATGTGCGCTCCTGCAATTTCTACCAAAGAGCTCGCTCTCCGTTTTTCCTCTTCGGTTAAAACCCAGGTTTCAATAATCACTTTTACAATTCTGCCTCCAGCGTTTTTTACCACTGCCTCGATATCAGCCTGAACTAAATCATCTTTTTTAGATTTTAACGCCCCAATATTCATGACCATATCAATTTGAGTCGCACCTTCCCGAACTGCAATCTCGGTTTCCAGAGCTTTTGATTCAGTTGGATGAGAACCAAAGGGAAAACCGATATTTCCACTGATTTCAACAGGATCATTTTGTAACAGTTGCGCAGCAAGCTTGACATTTACCAGGTTTACACAAACCACGCCCACACCTGCAGTTTTTGCCTTCTCACAAAAAGTCCGCACATCGTCGTCAGTAGCAAACTGCTGGCAAAGACTAAATTCTATCCGCTTTTTAAAATCTTCTGGTGTTATATGCATTGTTCTACATTTAAAAGACGTATCTATCGAAATAAAACCTCACAACCCCTTAAGGGGGGTTGTGTAGAAAATTATAGATAAAATTGTCCTTATGTGCGCTTTTCTTTTAATTTACCCTTTTTCTTTCGGATCTTTACCAGAGCTTTTGCATAATCTTTATTATAAGTCGCACATGCAACAGGCATCTGACGGATCAAAAATTCCAGGCAGTTATCACAAACTGAGCACCAGTTAATCTCATCTGCCTTGCCGGCTTCCAATTTGGCTGGGAGGGCACTATCTGCAAGAGATTGACGGCCCAATGCAACCATATCCACGATTCCATCGCGAATATTTTTATTGGCCCAGTGCTCAAAAGAGCTCTCTTCAGGTTTTACCGCAAGGAATTTATTTTTCCCATCCCGGTAAATAGAATAGGCAGAGCCGATAACAACGGTTTCTGGCCTCAGTGCATCCCGGACAATTTTTTGAAAAGTAAAGTGAAGATAACCATAGTCCGGAGTACTTTTATCCGGTTGAGTGAGAGCAAGTGTTATTGAGGGACTTCCGGCAGACTGTAATATGTATTTTGCTCCCCTTGCCTCAAGCCCTTGTACCATTTTTTGAATTTCGCCAAAATCAAGCACAGGAGTGTCAGGTCCTGCGGTTCCCATGCCGCCAGGAAACCCTTCCCAGACAGAAATCTTTGAACCTACAAGGAAATTCGGATCATTGATTTCCTTATCAATACGTTCGTAAATTTCGTAGGCAAACCGCATTCTGTTTTCAAACGGGCCGCCGTATTTCCAGTCTCTATCATTGTATGGGCGGCAGAACTGTGAGCCCAGATATCCATGACAAAGCTTGACATCAATTCCATCTGCACCAGCATCATGGGCAACTTTTGCAGATGTGACAAATTTTTCAATTATGTCTTCCACTTCATCTTCGGTGAGTAAATCTCCACCATAGCCTGGCAAAGGCTTTACGCATACCTTGCGAGAAAAATCGGAATGGCTCAATTCTCCCGAATGCGTAAGTTGAATCAACAGCAGGGTTTTATCATTTTCCTGCCTGAGAGTTTCAATTAATTTTGTCAGTGCGGCCTGGTTATCTCGGGTGCCAATCAGCTGGTTCATC
>PVMK01123468.1_pt1 | contig 21169 bp, 16 predicted proteins | sample 1853481 | NCBI WGS metagenome assembly PVMK01 (sample SAMN08533507, study PRJNA380276) | Marine sediment metagenome, whole genome shotgun sequencing project.
ACGTCTACCTTGCTGATCGATACGCCCGCGCCCGAGAAATAGGCGACCTGCTTCTTGCCGAAATTCTTGATGACGTTGTGAGACGTTTCGATATCGGTGTAGAGCACCTTGGCGTCACCCGTGCCCAACGTTCGACCTTTCGTTCCGCTGGCGATATCCACCGCGTCCGTCTGTGCCGGATTCTCATGTGAGATCGGGTTATGGCTGTTGTGGAGATAGGGGTTCACCGTAGGCATGTTCGCCGACTTGTCGGCAGCCGAAGCGGATGCCGTTGCCAGTAGGCAAACACAAACAACGGTTAACGATAGCCTCACAGACCCTTTCTCTTTTCGCGTGATGGAATCCGCCAAATTTCGCGCGGCGTTCGCTTTCATTTCACTCCTTCCAGGTCTGGAAGTTTCCAGCTCTTGGTGAAGACGGCCGGCTCTGGTCCATAGAAGCGGAAGTACAACCAATAATTCTTGTTCGAGGTTGTCGGCACCCAGTTCGCTTGCTGTCCGGCGGGGGCCTTGGGGCCGAAGTAGATATCGATCGTGCCATCCGCATTCGTTTTCAGGCCCTCGTCAGAGGAAGCAACCCCCGCCTTGGGCTGGTTCTCGAACCAGGTCGCGTCCGCGGAGTTGTAGGCAATGACCGACCAGAAGTTCCTGGCAGGGACGTCCTTGGGAAGGCTCATCTTGTAGTTCTTTCCGCCATCGAGGAATTTGTCATTCTTGTCCTTAGCCGCCATCAGGTACCAGGTGGCCGCGCCAAAGTGCTTTACGCTGGTGTAGACGGCGTAGTAGAGCGAGCCTCTGCCATCAACATCGAGATAGCCCGGGAACTCAAAGGTGAACCCTGACGGGACGACTCCCGGAGTGGCGGCGTTCGTCCACTTCCGATCGGAGTAGTACGGCGGGTTGATGCCGTTGACGTACTGGTCGAGCAGGTACTCATGTGCTTCCGCAGCGGCAGCATCGAGAATCTTCTTGCGCTCGGAATTCGGCGCGTACGCCACGCCCCTTTCGATGCCGATCGACTTGAGAAGGCCCATCATCGCCAGATCCTTTGATTCGATCGGCTCTTCCTGGACCATCTTGTTGAGCCGCTCGTAGAAGCTGGCGTCGAACTCCGCAATGCCGTCGATATCCTTGTCGTAGCTGTCGATAAACCTGGTCTTGGGCGGGTTGTTGGCGCGCGCAAAGGGATAGACCTTGACGGTCTTCACGAAGGCGGCTGCCCTCTCGAGGTTTTCATCGGAGGCATCGGCAATGATGGGGCGCATCAGCGTGTAGCCGCTGAAGGTCAATTGAGGCAAGGTGATGTATCCGTCGGGATACGGCCCCTGGTATCCCGGTGGCACGATCAGGTACTTCGCGCCACGCCCCTGGTCTTTGCCCTTCGCTCCCACGTCTTCGAGGGGGCGCTGCCAGGCGTCCATCAGGGTCCCGAAGAGTCCTACGTCCTTGCTGGACGGAGGAATTTCCACGACGACGGGACCATCCTTCACGTTCCAGAAGATGAAGATGTATGGCGTCGTGTTGTTGTTGGTGGTTGTCTTGAGTCGCCAGGTCTGGACCTTCGAGTTGTAGGCGACATCGTTGTAGCCGACGCCTGCGTCTTGCTTCATGCCATCGCGCATGGCCTGGAAGTTGACGATCGGCATGCCCCAGACCGCAGCCTCGATTGCCCGGCGCTCGACCATGCGGTCCTTGACATCGGCCGTCGCGGGCGCTGGGAGGAGCACCGTCGCAGCCATGATCGCCAGCATGCCCCTTCTGGGATTCATCATTTTCATGTTTTCTCTCCGTTCGAAAATGACTCACCCGGAAATTCCGGCATGAACTGGCCCTTGTCGGAGTAGGCCTATGCCTTCTTGGTTCAATCTCCGGGAAACACTTCCTTCCAGTCCTTCTTCATATCCACGATGATCCAGCCTTGATCCGCAGCGATGTCGAGAACTTTATCCAGCGTGCCGACGTGGCTCTTGCGGTCGTAGGCATACTCGCGATCTGCATCGGTGTGGTGAACGAACAGTCCCAAGCGGCGACCTTCTCCGGCCATCGTGTACTGGATCATCTGCATGTCACTGTCCGAGTTTCCGAATGCGAGGATCGGGCGGCGGCCGATGTGCTCGATAGATACCCACCGGCTTGCCGGCTTTGTCGTTGATGAAGTCGATCTTCGGCATGCGAACGAGCGCCGGCTTTCCGTCTCTGACCTGGAATTCGGCAACGACGCTGGAGCCCACAACCTGTTCTGGCGGAATGCCGTAAGTTCTTTCACTGATCGGGCGCATGAACGCCATGCCGCCACCGGAGACGATGAAGGTCTTGAATCCGTTGGCCCGCAAGTAGGCGAGTAGTTCGAGCTGGGGTTGATAGACCAATTCGGTGTACAGGCGATTGAACTTTGATTGTTTGGTCGTCGCCAGCCAGTTGGAAACCTCCTGTTCAAATTCAGCCGCACTCATGCCGGAATGAGTCGCCATGATGATTTCCATCAGGCCCTTCATTCCCGATGCGCCGACCGCTTTCATGTCGTCTTCCAGCACTCCTTTGAAGGGCTGCTGGGTCTTCCATTCCGGGTGTTGCGGTGCGAGTTGCTTCACGCGATCGAACGCAAACAATGCCTGCGTATACATGGGGTACTCCACCCAGAGCGTGCCATCGTTGTCGAAGGTGGCGATGCGTTCGGCCGGCTCGACGTAGTGTTTCCCGTTCGCATCTGTGACGGCAGAAACGAATTCAAGGATCGCCTTCTTTGCGGGCCCGTCGTTCCACGACGGAAGATGATCCTTCGCAACAGCGCCGCCCCACGAAACTGCCAGCAGCAATACCGTGAGGACGCTGTCGCTGAGAATTCGGCTGACCTTCATGCGATGCTCGCCTTACTTTTGTTGATTGCTATGAACGGGGATGGGCGCGCCGATGCGCGCCCATCCTTTATCCACTATTTACCCTGCGAAGCTGTCTGCAGCTGCGCGAGGGCGTCACCGACGCTGAAGCTGGACGGCTTTCTGCCTTGGCGGATACTCCTTGAAGGTTCCCATAGGAACTCCGCCACGATGGTCTGAGCGGGGACGAAACACAAACATCCGCTCGGCGGCCCACTTTGTCATACTCGTAACTGTGGCCACGCGACACGGCCGCTTCAAACGGATCCGCATGAAGGTCAACAAGTATGGGCATGCGCGTCGGAGACAGGGGCTCCCGCCAGACATCCATGCCCGTCGATCTTCTGCTGGGTGAAGAGCACCTTCCACTTGTTATACCGGAACGCTGACAGATCGCCGTCGTCGGTGATGTAGAAGATCTCCTTGCGCGCACCCTGGGTCCTTCTCCCTTGAGCAGAGCGGTCTGGTCGTACCCGTCCAGATGTACTTTGAACTTCTTGCCGTCCGCCTTGTGACCCTTCAGGAGTTTTTCCTTGATGTCCGGCTCCCCGACCGCAGCCATGAAGGTCGGCATCCAGTCCAGGTGGGAAAAGATGTCGTTGATCACGGTTCCCGGTTTGATCACGCCGGGCCAGCGCACCACGGCCGGCACGCGGAAGCCGCCTTCCCAGGTCGTGGCCTTTTCGCCGCGGAAAGGTGTTGTGCCCCCGTCCGGCCAGGTGAAGACCTCGGCGCCGTTGTCGGTCGAGATGATGACGATGGTATTGTCGGCGATACCGAGATCGTCGAGTTGCTTGAGCAGGACGCCGATATCATCATCGAACTCGGTCATGCCGGCGCCGTAAAACCCCTTCTCCGGAACCATGTCCATGTATTTCTTCGACAGGTGCGTGAAGACATGCATGCGGGTGGCGTTATGCCAGACGAAGAAGGCTTGTCGTCTTTGACAGCTTTGTCGATAAACTTCAGCGAATACTGAAGTGTCTCCTCGTCGTAGGTCTCCATGCGCTTCTTGGTCAGCGCACCGTCGTCCTTGATCTTCTGCTTGCCGACCACGCCCCAGCGCGGGTCTTCCGTTTTGTCGACTTTGTCGGTGGCCCAGTGTATAGGTTATCACATTACGCGGCCCGAATTTAGCGAGGAACTCAGGGTTCTTCGGGTAGTCGACGTTCTCCGGTTCTTCCAGGGCGTTCAGGTGGTAGAGGACGCCAGAGTACTCATCGAAACCGTGCACCGTGGGCAGGTACTCGTTGCGATCGCCGACGTGGTTCTTGCCGAACTGTCCGGTGGCATAGCCGTGGTTCTTCAGCAACTCGGCGATCGTCGGGTCCTCATGACTCAGACCCAGCTTGGCCCCCGGCAAACCGACCTTGGTCAACCCGGTGCGGAACGGAATCTGACCGGTGATGAATCCGGCGCGACCCGCGGTGCAGCTCTGTTCGGCGTAGTAGTCGGTGAACAGAGCACCTTCGTTGGCGATGCGGTCGATGTTGGGCGTTTCGTAACCCATCATGCCGCGGCTGTAGGCGCTGATATTGGTGATGCCGATATCATCGCCCCAGATCACGAGGATGTTGGGCTTGTCTCAGTCGCCGCCTGGGCCGGCGGGGGCGCGCACGGGCCGCAGAGCAGCACTACGCCGACGCCGTGTCGATGAGCCGGCATGCGCGGCCGAAGCGCGGCCCTCGCTTGTTTGGGTCATCACGTGTGTTCCTCCGTAAAATATCTGTGCGTGGGTGATCATCCGTGTCTGTTACTGACAACATGGCCGTCTGGTGACAGCCGCTGCGATGGCGGTTTCTCTCAGAACGCATAGAGATCGCGCAGGCTGCCAAAGGCCGGTCGCGAGTCTTGCCGACTTTTCCGCACGGTCTCTTCCTTCTTCACGTGTTGGCCTCGAGCAGCAGTTGGTTGATGTACGGGCTGGCACCGCGCAGCTCCGCTCCCTGCTCCGACAGCGACCGAAGCGCTCGGGACCCCATCGCTGTCCGCCGAAAACAGACCGGACAGATCCAGGCGCAACGGCGGGTCGGCCGACTCGCAAGCCGCTCTCACATCGGGCACGTCATCGCTCGTCAGCTGCCCCTCGACTCGAATGGTCGTCATGGTCTCTCCTCTTCGGGTGCTGACCCGGATGGTCACTCGGGCGGTTCCCTCCTGAGCGGTGCTCGAAGCCTCAAGGCTCTGTTCTGCTCGTATCAAAGCAATGTCCATGCCGAAATCGCTGGCATGGGCGAGGCTCTCCTAACCATGGCAGATTGGCAATGCTTTTCTTGCCGCTGGTGCTGCGCGGAGCCATCAACGGGGTGCGAGATCTCGCTCTGACTCACACCCGAAGGGTGCGAACTCTCGCACGCTCTGGGTATAGTGGCGGGAGATGCGACGAGCGCCTAGAAACAAGGGTATGAAGCAATGAATGCGCGATCCAAAACCTACGCTGCGTACCGATCCGTTCCAGACGCCCTTGCTCATCGTGGGCCGTGACGGTTCGCTCGTGTTCGCAAACCAACACGCCGAGCGCCTCTTCGGCTACGAGCCAGGCCAGCTCGTCGCTGTCGAGATCGAGGCACTCCTCCCCGAGCGATACCGCCAGCGGCATCCCGAGTTGCGCGCGCCATTCTCCGCCGATCCCAGCGTTCGCCCCATGGGATTCGGGCGGGAACTGTTCGCCCGGAGCCGCGACGGTCGCGAATTTCCCGTTGAGATTGGCATCGGTCCGGCGGACCAAGAGGAGTGCTCCGTTGCCGTGGTCCGCGACATCAGCGAGCAGGCACTGACTCGGCAGAAACTCGAGCGCGCGATGGCGGAGCTGGCAAGATCGAAGGACAGGCTGCAAGCCGAGGCCGAGTACCTTCGTGAGGACATCGATCGAGCGCATCATTTCGACGAGATCATCGGGAAGAGCACCGCACTGGTCGCGACGCTCGAGAAGGTGGAGCAGGCGGCGAAGACGGACGCGACGGTGCTGCTGCTCGGCGAGACGGGGACCGGCAAGGAATTGCTGGCCCGTGCACTCCACGCTCGGAGCAACCGCACGAAATTGCCACTCGTCAAGATCGACTGTGCAACGCTGCCTTCCGGCCTGATCGAGAGCGAGTTGTTCGGGCACGAGAAGGGCGCGTTTACCGGCGCCCACGAAACGAAGGTGGGCCGCTTCGAGCTGGCGGATGGGGGAACCGTATTCCTCGATGAGATCGGCGAATTGCCCCTCGAGCTCCAGGCGAAGCTGCTGAGAGTGCTTCAAGATGGGACGTTCCTTCGGCTCGGGGCGAAACGCGAGCAGAAAGTCGATGTTCGCGTCATTGCGGCCACGAATCGGAATCTGAGAGAGGAGATGCGTGAAGGGCGTTTTCGGTCCGACCTCTACTATCGACTCAGCGTGTTTCCGATCGAGAGCCCCCCGCTCCGCGATCGCCGCGAGGACATCCCGCTGCTGGCGTCTTACTTCCTGTCCAGATTCCAGGCCACCGTTGGAAAGAAGATCGATACGATCGCGAAGAGCAGCATGGAGGCGTTGGTAGCCTACGGCTGGCCAGGCAACATTCGCGAGCTCCAAAACGTCATCGAACGTTCCGCGATCCTGAGCTCGGGCGACACCCTGATCGTGCAGGAAGTGCTCGGTGATTTCGGAGTCGAGAATCGTGAGTCCGCGAAGTCGCTGACGCAAAATCTCGAGGAGGTCGAGCGCGCCAGCATCCTGCGCGCACTTGAGAAATCAAACTGGAAGGTCAAGGGGGAGGGCAACGCCGCCAGTCGCCTTGGTATCAATTCCAACACACTGCGGTCGCGAATGAAGAAGCTCGGGATTGCGAAACCCTAGACGGGACCATCCTTCACGCTCCAGAAGACAAGACAGACTATGTGCTCTGAAACTCCGACCGACCTGCCTCCCAGCGCAGATCCACCGCAGAGTGTATCATTCGAAACCTAAAATCAGAGGAGGTACCCACCATGCGCCCCATTAACGTTCTGGCTGCCGCCGTTGCCGTCGCGTTCCTTGCAACACCCGCTCGGGCTGAGCTCGCCAGTTGTACGCTTGAGTTCAACCTGTCCGGTTGGTCTCTCGTCTACAAACAGATGAAGGGCGAGGGGAAGGTCAGTTGCTCCAATGGTCAGAGCGCCGCTGTCCATGTTTCGAGCCACGGTGGCGGCTTCACGATCGGCAATTCCGACATCGTCGGAGGGAAGGGAACTTTCTCCGACGTGAAGGGCATCGACGAGGTCTTCGGTACGTACGCGCAGGCGAGTGCCAGCGGATCGACCCTCAAGGGCGGCCAGGCGCAGGTGATGACCAAGGGCGAAATCTCACTGGCCCTGTCGGGCTCTGGGCGCGGCTGGGATGTGGGCTTCTCGATGGGCGGTTTCACGATCACGAAGAAGGAATAGGATAATCGGAAAAATCAGCTAAAGAAGCGAGCTGATTAATTCGCTGCAGCCCAATCGGCGTGTGGAACTTGCTTGGCCATGCCGTTCTACGTCATTGAGGCATGAACGACATCACCCGCTGTACGGTCCAGAACGCCGCAAGGCTGCCGATCGTATATGGTGCCACCCGCCACGCGCCCGCCGGCGCCGTCAGCGGCAACCGTTTTAGCAGCGCAACCAGGCGCAACACCGCTGCAATGAAGAACAGCTGCCCGGTTTCCACGCCGACGTTGAACATCAACAGCGCCAACGGCACCTCAGTCTGCGGGACGCCGATTTCGCTGAGCGCACCCGCGAAGCCGAGGCCGTGGAACAGACCGAACAGGAACGCGATCAGCCACGGCCAGCGCTCGGTCAGGCCCATTTGGCCCTTGTGCTTGTGGACGAGCTCGGCGGCCAGGAACAGGATGCTGAGCGAGATGATGGCCTCGGTCGGCGCTGGTGGGAGGTGGATCACTCCCAGTGTTGCCAGCGCCAGCGTGATGCTGTGCGCGACGGTAAACGCGGTGACCGCTCTCAACAACGGTCCGAACCCAGTGACGATCAACAGCAACGCCAACACGAATAACAGGTGATCCACGCCCTCTAGGATATGGATCGTTCCCATGCGCCAGTAGTCGCCCGCGATTTTGAGCTTCGATGCTTCGAGTGGAATCGTGAATTCTGCGGCAACCGGTCGCAAGATTGCCGAATGCTGATTGCCATCTTGCAGCTGGACGAGCAGCAGCACATCCGTCTGCACTTCAGACAGGCCTTCAATCGCAATCGTTTGCCCCGTCAAGGATTCGCCGTTGTTCTTGTACATCGCGTGTTCGACGCGCGCACCCGGTACATCCTGCACGGTGGGTGAACCCACCAACTCCAGGCTCTCCGGCAGGCGTGGTGTAATCGGCAGCACCCGGTCGCCACGCGTGGGGACTTTCCAGGTGACCGCAAACAGGCCGGTTTTCTGCTCCTTGATATCCAGCAATGCGGGGCGGATCTCGTCGGCGCCGGCCTGCAACACCGGGAAGAATCCTATTAGCACGATGAGCAGATACACCCATCGTGCAAACGGCGTCTTGCCGCGATTCGCGTCGAGGGCGGCGCTCCGACCGGTGCAGGCGGGAATCACCGGGATTGCTCCGGCACTACGGCCACGTCGTCCTGCGCGACCGGTTCTTCGATCACGATGGTGTAGCTGTCGCGCAGATTGGCGTAGAACTGCTCGTTGAGTTCCTCGCTTTTTTCCGAGGTCCAATCCTGCACCACCTGTTCGCGCACCTCAGCAAAGATCGGCGGCAATGGTTTGATGATGCTGCTCACGTAGACCAGGTGCGTGCCATACCCGGACAGCACAGGCCCGTGCCATTGCCCAGGGGTGAGATCCATCAGCGATTCCGCAAAGCCACTACCAAACAACTTCTGAATTTCGAGCGGATCCTTTTCCGAGTAGTAGCTCTGCAACATGAAGTTATCGCCCAACGCGCCGGCATCCTCGATGGCATCGCCGCGCGCCGTCAAGGTGTCCTTGATCGCTTCGGCGTCTTCCAGTGTCGCATTGCCGCGCTTGTCCGGGTCGATGAAGACCTGTGTGAAGGTGTAGAGCGCCGGTTCCTGGTAGCGATCCTTGTGCGCGTCGAAGTACGCAACCAACTCCTCGTCAGTCGATGGAATCAACGCCACCAGATCCTTCGCGAGGAATTCCAGCTTCTGCGCCAGCCGGCGGCGGATGACCTGATCGTGCTTGTTCAACCCCATGGTCAGCGCTTCGCGGTACAGCACGGTCTCGCGAATGTACTGCTGAATCAGACCGTCGAGCTCTTCAGGCGTGGGAGGGCGATTCCAGCGTTTCTGCCAGCTGGTTTGCATCCACTCGACTTCAGCCGCGCTGACGACAATGGTCTTGTCGGTCTCTTCCGGGGCCGTTTCGGCGAACGCCCCATATAAAAGGTAGATCGCTGCGCCGATGAACAGAAAGTGCACCAGCGGCTCACGTAAGAACTTCACTTGACTAAAGCTCCTATCAAATACGACCCAGAGTTATTTATAGAGAATGGCCCGACAAAGCTGCCGCATCAATGAAGGAATCTGGCGGCGATATCAATGTCTACGGGGTGTACCAGATCGGCGAGGTGTAAACGCGCTCCTGGGTCGTCATCGGCACCTCTTTACCCATAGTGACACCAAAGCGTTTGGCGTCATAGGCCGTCCAGCGTGGCGTGGGAATCTCCAACACACGCACATAATAAAAGGCCTGATCAGCACTGTTGAAGTCCGGATCCTGCCAGACGGTGGTCAGCTGTGCATCACCGATCGTGTTGGTCCAGGTCGCTTCCGGCACGTTCACGGTATTGCCTACAGGCGGCAATTTCTCCTTTGCGCTCGGCTTGCGTTCTTTGGCGTCTGACCAGGCGATGTCATACACCTTCTCGTGCAAATTGCCCTTGCGGTCACGCCAACCTTTGATCATTTGCACTCGGTCCAAATTTGCTCCCATTGGGTCGCTCAACGCAGAGACGATAAAGCTGGGACTCTTGCCCTGTTCGGCACGAGGCAAGTCGCCCCCCATGGGTACGCCTTTGTCATACCCCAGGTCGACATAATCCGACCTTTTGTCATCGCCCGATTTGAAATCCCAACCACCAAAAACTCGCACCGTCATACGAGGGCCTGTCGTGGCGTAAGTCTCTCTGCGTTGCATGGCGTCCCACAACGCAGTGCGGGTGTTGTCGGTGGCCCAAACGCCGGTATAGCCGGATGCCACTTCTTGCCAACCCTCGATTGTGCCGATCGGGCGATGTCCTGAAGGGGTGTTTCCAGCGCTCGGCACTGGGCTCAGAAGCCGAACTCTTACCAAAGAAGTTATTCTCGTCAGTCGCTGCCAACGAAGTGTGCGAATCACCAGCGCCCCGTCAAGCCAAATTTGAACGGATTGATTCCGAATTTCTCCTGGTAGTTCAAACCAAGCTTCAATGCCGAGCGAGCATACTCGTTATCCAGCATCTCATTGGTTTTCGCGAAGCGGGAATCGAGATTGCCAAGATCCCAGGTTTCATAGTCTGCAAACTCATCGTCGGGCGACAAGAACGGATGGGCTTCGCCATCGCCTTTGATCTGGGTTGCTTCATAAATCCGTTCCCAGCGCTCGCGTTCAATCACATATGCTTTATCGAGTGGTTTCCTGCCCATTAGGGTGACTTCAGCAAACATCTCACCATTACTGAGATTACCGTTGTGCGGACTAGCCATCACCCGGCCGCCGGTCTTTTCCTCGTAGGCCGCCAGAGCTTTCCATAGATCTTCGGGATCAGGACTGTCTGTCATGGTGTACGGGATGGTCTGCTTGGTCTTGTCGGCGTTGTCTCGAAAAATGATCACCCGATGTAAGTTGTTGCCCTGGTAAAAACTCGTCCATTCATAAGCAATGAAAGCGGTGAATTCACCAGGGTCGTTGTGCTTCTCTGCCGCCGCTATCACGTCCTCCCAGACAGGACCCAGCATTTCCGGAGAATTGACCTTGTAGGGGAATTCTCCCTGGCTAAACATCTTGATCATCTCATCAGCTGCTTTTCGTTGTCCCGCATTGCCTCCCTTGGTGGATTCTTCGAACCATTTCTTCCCCTCTGGTTGTTCCATGATGAATGGATCTTGGGCCAAGAGCCGAGGAAAGAAGCCGTAACCGTCAGAATGGTCGGCGATCACCACAAAGTCCAGCGGTCGGCTCAATTTGGCCCGGAGTCCCGAAGACGAAGTAACCTCTGCACCGCGGGCAAAACGGTAAGCCGGCTCCAGTCCCAACTTGTTACCCCAGGCACCGGCGTCCATGGACAGTGAGGTATGCAAGTGAGGATCGCCAAAGTAGACCTGAACGGGATGTTCGACAGGGGGAGCATAGTATTCATCGGCAGCGTGCACGGCGGTAACTAGCAAGACACTTGCCATGGACAGGAGTGTTGTCTCGAGAAGGCTGTTCATTTTTCACCCTTCCTTCTGTCTCCCCACTTATGTTAGACGAAAGCGGGGGCGATCCTTCACCATTTTCCAGGTTGAGCCAGGCCCATCAAGCCTGACCCGGTCGCAAGCGCTTGCTAAGGCAGAAACGGCTTCAGGCCGGGATAGAAAGGCTGCTGCTTCACCAGTTTGGCTTCTGGCGTGTACCAGATAGGTGAAGACCAGGCACGTTCCTGGATGGTCGCAGGGACATCCGATGGCGGCTCAATACCCAACACCTTGGCATCGAAGGTCGTCCAGCGCGGCGTCGGTATCTCGATCACGCGTGCGTAGTACACAGCATGCTGAGACGGGTCGAAGTCCGGGTCCGTCCAGACAGCCGCCAGCTGTGTATCACCAATGTTATTGGTGTAGCTTGCATTCTTGATGTCGACCGTGTTGCCTACCGCCGGCAACTTGCCGGTGTTGGCATCTACTTTGCGGCCATCTGACCAAACTACGTCGTAGACCTTCTCCCACGGGTGGCCGTCTTTGTACCAACCCTTGATGATCTGGACACGATCGAGGTTGCCGCTGTCGGGGTCTTTGAGCGCCCAGGCTGCGAATGTCGGCGCCTTGCTCGATTTCTTCGGCAAATCCTGCCCCATGGGCACGCCTTCTTTATAGGCATTGGCCACGAAGTCCTTGTCTTCAACCAAATTCTTCGGGAAGTCCCAGCCACCGAAGAAGCGTACCCGAATCAGTGGGCCTGAAGTGCCGAACGTCTCCTTGTTCTTGATGGCATCGAAAATTGCCGAACGCGTGTTTTCCGGAGCCCAGACACCGGTTGCACCTGGTGAACCAAAATGCTTCGGAGGTTCACCAGCAACCGTTGTGCCTGAATTCAGGCGGATCTTCGGTGTGTCGTCTGTGTCGCCATGCACGCCTGTGTAGTTGTTCTCCTCATTATCGGAAAACGCATTGTGTGAATCGGCACCAGAGACGATGCCGTACTTGAAGGGGTTCGCGCCGATCATCTCCTGAAAACCCACGCCATCGGTCAGCCCACGTCGTACGTAGCTATTATTTATCCGACCAACTACTCCGCCCGACCCCAGCAGGTGCTTGTAGCTGGTTTCGAAACTGGAGAACTCGTCATTCGGCGACAGCGCCGGATGGGTCTCCGAGGCACCCTTGGTCTGAATGATCTCAGTAGCCACTGTATTGCGGTTCGAGCGCTCAGCCCATTGCCTGTCGATGAACCGGCCAAGCGGAGCCGGGGCATACATCAGACCGTTGCTGACATTGCCGTTATGCGGGATCGAGAAGTTCTCGTGCCCCCCCTTACGCTGAACCTCCTGATAGGTCCACAGATCCGCCCGCTCGATGGAGTCCATTGACGAGAAGATCACGTCGGGACCATTCTCATCCCGAAAGAACACATTGTGGTGCATATTGATGTACATCGCCTGCGAGGTCCATTCGAACGCGATCAGCGTGGTGAATTTGCCCGGCTCATTGTGCTTGTTAATGACGGCTTTTTGTTTTTCCCACGCAGAGGCCAGCAGTTTCGGGTCATTCATATAGGGGATCGGATCCATACCAGCGACCGAGTCCATAATTTGCTGGAAGGCTTCCGCGCCCTGCTTCGGATCCCCCGAGAGAATCAGCTTGCCCATCTCCGTTTTCGACATCGGACTAGTCTTATCGATGATCAAGGGCATGATGCCGAGGTATTCGGCATGATCGGTCACCGCGCACCAGTCGTAGGGCGTCCGTTTCTGCACCGTGGTGCCACTGACGATCTTCTTGATGGCCTCACCCTTGCAGAAGCGAAAGGCATCGTCTGGCGTGTTGCGTGTACCCATGGCAAAGGCATCCGGCGAATTCGCCGTATGCAGATGCTGCTCGCCGAAATAGACGTTGTTCAGCGGATTCGGCGCGCCGGATTCGCGCCCCGGTTCACCGATAGAATCGGCAGCAGATGCGGCGCTTACGAGCAGCGCCGAACTCAGTAGCAACAGAGCCGAAGCGCCAGTCTGGGTTCTCAAGGTTCCGGTTCTCATGGTCTGGGTCCTCATGGCGGCCACGAGAACGAAGGCGCAGTCCGCCTATTTCTTTGCGGTCTTCATTGTTTCCGGCGTGTACCAGATGGGCGACGACCAGGCGCGTTCCTGAATCGTGGCGGGAACATCCTCGGGTAGCGGTAGCTTGTTGCGAGCGGCGTCGTACGTAGTCCAACGCGGTGTCGGGATCTCGAGTACGCGCACGTAGTAGACCGCCTTCTGCGTTGGGTCAAAATCTGGGTCGGTCCACATGGCACTCAACTGGCTGTCACCGATGTCGTTGGCATAGGTGGCCTTTTCGATATCCACCGTGTTGCCCACCGAAGGAATCTTACCTGTCTTCGGGTCCGCCTCGCGGTCGTCGGAGAGAGCGACGTCGTAGATCTTTTCATCCGCCCGGCCCCATTTGTTGATGAAACCCTTGATGATCTGGATTCGGTCGAGGTTTCCGCTCTCGGGGTCCTTGAGCGCCCAGACCGCAAATCTCGGGGCCTTGGATGCCTTTTTGGGAAGGTCGCTACCCATGGGCACGCCATCTTTGTAGGCCTTCTCGATGAAGTTCTTGTTCTCGACGAGATTCTTCGAGTATTTCCAACCACCGAAGAGACGCAATCGAATCAACGGACCGGAGGTGCCGTAGGTTTCCTTGCGCTTCATCGCATCGAAAATGGCTTCACGGGTGTTCTCCTCGGCCCAGACACCCGTGGCACCGGCCGTGCCCACGACGGACGCGGGCTCGCCGGCCGGGCTCATGCCCGGATGCAGGCGCTTCTGCGGAGTGTCGTCCGTCGCTCCGTGGGAGCCGTGGAAATTGAATTCTTCGTTGTTCGAATACGCCGAGTGGCTATCCGCACCCGATACGATGCCCATCTTGAACGGGTTCGTGCCGAGTTTGTCTTCCAGAATCATGCCGTCGACCAGGCCCTGACGGATATAGCCGTGCTTGAGTCTGGCTGGGCATGCGATACGTTGATCATGTTCTGGAACAGCTCGAAGTTCGCAAACTCGTCGTTCGGCGACAGCAGCGGGTGGGTATCCGAGCTTCCCTTCGTCTGAATGATCTCGGTTAGCGGTTCGTTCAGAGCCTGCCGCTCGGCATAGCGTGCGTCCATCGGGCCGCCCAGAAACTCGTTTGGCGAGTACATCCAGCCGTCGGAGACGTTGCCGTTGTGCGGGAGCGCAAAATTTTCGTTTCCCATGGTGCGCTGCACTTCCTGGTAGGTCCACAAGTCCTCAGGGTAGTAGGAATCAAACGAGGAATAGGGCGCCTTGGGGCCAGTATCATTGCGGAAGAACACGTTGCGGTGCATGTTGCGGCCGTTGGGGATCGAGGTCCATTCGAATGCGATCAAGGTGGTGAACTTGCCCGGCTTGTTGTGCTTGTTGGCGGCCTTGACATAACGCTGCCAGTTTTCCGGCAACATTTTCGGAGCGATGTACTCGGGCATACCCGTGCTGGTCAGGATCGAATGAAGAATGATGCTGACCGCGGACGTGGGGTCGGTCATTTTCGCGTTCTTGTCCGCGAGTTTCTTGGCGAAGTCCGATTTTGAGAGTGGATCTTTCGGGTCGATGAGCCGCGGCATGACGCCGAAGTACTCGGCGTGATCGGTGATGCCGACGAAGTCATAGGGCGTCGACTTTTTCATCTTCTCGCCGGTGGTGGACAGCGCCACCTCTTCGCCCATCGCGTAGCGGTACGCATCTTCCCATGTCCCGCGCGTGCCGATCGCGAACGCGTCCGGCGAAGCCGAAGTGTGCAAATGCTGTTCGCCGAAGTAGACGTTCTTCAGCACGTTCCTGCCGCCCGCACTTCGGCCGGGCTCACCGGCCGGCTCGGCCGCCCATGCGCTTGCTGAAAACAGCAAGGAACACAAGATCGTAACCAGAGTTACACCACCCTCTATCTTCATGGATTTGATCCTTTTCATGGTCAAAAGTCCATGACCATTCGAATGCCGGGAATGATCGCCATGTTGTCGCCCTTGGTTGCGTTCTTGACGAGCTGCAGGTCGGGTGTCAGATGGAGCCACTTGTTGATCTCGAAGTTGTAGTAGAGCTCGAAGCCCCACGTATCGCGCACGCGGATGGGATTGAGTAGGTTGGACAGAATGTCGACGTAGTCGTCGGAGAGCCAGTTGTACCAGAAGGCCACTCCCATCCGATCCTGCGGGCGCGACGCCATGGGACCGTACGCCTCTAGGCTCGTGAAGAAGTTGTATTGCGCGAACTGCGGTTCATCCGGGCCGGCGGTCCCACCGATGAGGATCGTGGCCTTCCGATTGGGGTCTTTCTCCGCCTGCCAGAAGACCTGGCTGACATAGGCGGCGACGTTCCAGGGTTTCTTCTCGTCGGCGGTAACCGTCACGCCCGCGCCGGGGTGGAAGACAAAGTCGAGTGATTCGACGGACACCTGCTCCCGCGTCGAGCCGGCGGCGAAGACCATGAAGTAGCCCGGCTTGTCGTCCAGTTTCCATAAGAACCTGTGGAAAGCGGCTATCCAGACGCCGTGCTTGAACGAATCTGAAATGTCCCACTTCGTCGTCACATTATCCGTGCCGGTGACGAGGATTGCGCTCTCCCCCATCTGGTACTCTTCATTGATGCTCGCCAGCCAGCCGCCATACAAGGAGAGGCCACGCACGGCGCCAAACCACGGCAGGGCGCTGACCATGGCGCCGACGTTCAAGAAGCCCTCCTGTCCGTGGGTGACATGGGGGAAGAAGAGGGACACCGCATCGATGACGTCGAGCTTGCCGAGGGTGAGGAGGCCGATGTGCCCGGCGTACAACGGAAAATACTGGTTGATGGTGAGCCCGGTGATGTCCGAGTCGCTGTATTTACCCGGCAGCGGCATCAGCAGCTCCGTGTTAGGAAGCGTCAAGCCACCCGCATCGGCGAGGATATCCTCGCCAAACCGCGTCATGGCATGGAGGTCGATCGACAAGCCCTCCCACGTGCCGACGGCCTTCGCCAGGTCGACGTGGGCCGGTAGCTCATCCTCGCGCCGTACTCGCCGTTCTTGTCTACGCCGCCACTCGCGACCCCTTGCCCGTACTGCGACAGCCGCAGGCCGATGTCGATGCCGTGGTCCTTCAGGTCGGTGCGCAGCCCCCCAAAATCCCCGAAGAGTTTGTCGCGGGTCCAGATGTCCTTCGCGGCCTCCCCAAAGGATCGACGCGGAGCGGGGTTCACTTCGTGAACGTGGCTGGCGGGTTTCTTTGCGTCGGTCGGCGGGGTAGCAGCGGGCGGATCGGCCGGCGCAGCCTTCTCCGCAACCGGCGCGTCGGTTACCGGCTCCGGCTCGATCTCGTCGGCGTGAGAGAGGTCGGCTGTTCCGGAGAGGAATGCGACGAACACGACAGCGATCAACGCCGCAAAGGGGGTGGCGAATCGGTATGAGAACGGGGAGCGGGCCATGTAATCGCGTCGCCTCAATTTCTGCCGAAGATCGGTTTATTGACGAGCCCCTGGATCACCGGGATCACGTTGAACTTGATCATGAATCGCTTGCCGAAGTCATCCTGGCTGACGACGGAGTACTCGAATCCAAACTGGAACTTCACAGGTCTCTTGCCAACGGCGGTGGTCTTGGTCACCAGCAGCCCGAGGGGCACGTTCCATTTGTTCCCCTTCGTGGCCTTGTTGTCGTAGGTGATGACCGGATTCATGCCGATCTGCCAGGCGTCGGGCAGGTTCCAGTACGCGAAGTAGAGCAGGTTCATGAAGCTCGCATCCGGCTTGTTGGCCTGGTTGTCGATCGAGCCGATCTTGAAGAAGTACTGAGGGAAAATGCCGACCGTAGTGTGCTTGTTCTTCCAACCGAAGATCCCTGTGGGGCCGATCGCAAACTGCTCCCTGCCCAGGTCGTCATTGGTAGCGGTGGGAAACAGGAATGTGGGTCCCAGTCCCAAAATCCAGTTCCCCGCCGGAGGAGTCACCGGAAGCGGCAAAATGGTGTCTCCGAGCCCGCCTATGTGGTTGAAGCGGTTGAAGCCCGTGGGGACGGGCTCGCTGAAGATAATCGGAAACGACGGGCGGGCGATGATCTTCCACTGGTCCTTGCCCTCTCCGTACAAGGGAATGGGAAGGATGGGCTGGAAGTTCATGTCCCCACCGATCTTGGGGTCGCCCGTGTTCACGTCTCCATCGCTGAAACTGAGATCGAACTCCGTGAACAGCGCCCACACGTTCGACGTGGGGTCGCTCAGTTTACGGGCGACCTCCGAGAGGCTTCCATGCTCGGCGTGGGGAGAGCCCGAAAGATCTCCATGAGCCGTCTTATCTGGCTCATGCGCGCCAGCCACCAACGGCAGCGCGGCAACGAGCAGCAGTGTCACCATGAGACTCGCCAAACGCGATCCGGCCGCCGACAGCGACCGAAGTGCCGGCATCCCATCGCGGTCCGCCAAACGCAGGCCAGACAGATCCAGACGTAACGACGGGTTGGCCGACTCGCAAGCCGCTCTCACATCGGGCACGCTGCTGTTCGTCAGCTGCCCCTCGATTCGAATGGTGGTGACCGTCTCCCCCGCTTCGGTGCTGATTCGGATGGTCAATCGTCGGTCCCTCCTGAGCGGAACTCCAAACCTTCCGGCTCCTTCCGCACGGGCATCGCAATGTCCATGCCAGAATCACCGGCATGGGCGGGGCGTTCTAACCATTCGATTGACAACGCTTTTTCCTGTGACGCCTCACCCGGCCATGGTCGGGGTGCGAGATCTCGACCGCGCTCGCACCTGAGAGTGTGAACTCTCGTACCACACCATGTGTGGTAGTGGGTTTTAAGAATCCGGAACAAGATCAGAGCACCATGAAGTCGGCCACATTTCTGATCGTTTCGCGCCAGTCCTTGCGGTGGGCAAGCTCGAACCGACAGCCGCGGGCACAACGCAGATTCTCGGCTGGGACCGCATCAGCGCGCTGATGCTTTCCTCGTCAGTTTCCGCCGAAGATCGGGTTCTTGAACAGCGATTCGACCACCGGGATGACATTGAACTTGATCTGGGCTCGAGTTCCAAAGTCATCCTGAGCAACGACCGAGTACTCGAAACCGAATTGGAATTTTACGGGTCGCGCCCCGACCTTCGTCGTCTTTGTGACGAGAAGTCCGATCGGTACGTTCCATTTGTTGCCCTTGCTGGCCTTGTTGTCGTAGGTGATCGTCGGGCCGAAACCGATCTGCCAGGCGTCGGGCAGGTTGTAAAAGCCGAAATAGAGCCAACTCAGGTTGCTTGCATCGGGCTTGTTGCCCTGGTCTCCGCGCGATCCGATCCCGAAGTAATACTGCGGAAAGGTCCCCAGGATCCAATCTTTCGTCTTGTACCCGATGAGGCCCGTCGGCCCGATGCCCCACTGTTGCTGGCCAAACGCGTCCTGCGAAGAAGAGGGGATCAAGAACGTCGGTCCGAGACCGAGCAGCCAGTTTCCAGTTGGCGGTGTAACCGGAAGCGGCAGCACGATGTCGCCGATTCCGGTCTCGTTATCGAAGCGGTTGAATCCCTTGGGAACGGAGTTGGCGAAGAGGACTGGGATCGCCGGGCGCACGAGGACCTGCCACCTGTTGTCGCCCTCGCCGTACAGCGGAATGGGTAGGATCGGTTGGAAGATCATGTTCCCGCCGATTTCGGCGTCGCCCGTATTGACATCGCCGTCGCTCCAGGTGATGCCGAACTGAGTGAACATCGCCCACAGGTCAGAGACGGGATTGCTGAGCTTGGCGCCAATTTCCGAGAGGCTGCTGTGTTCTCCGCCGCCCTGGCCCGCGGCCGAATCGGGCGCATCGGGGTCATGCGAGTGGGCGGTCAACGGGAGGGTCACGACGATCAGAAGTGTCAGCATGGATGCTGCAAATCGCGCTCGAGCGCTCGTCAGGCGCAGTGTGCTCGTCGATCTGCTGGGGGGCATTCTCTTCGCTCTCCTATTGGGGGGATGCGCATGCGCGCGGTCGATTCCGTCCAACCGTCCCGGCCTCCGGTGTCCAGGGCGCCCGAACGCACTCTCTGTAGATCTCGAAATCCAACAGACCCAAGTGAATCAGAACGATGGGGCTTTATGCCCCAAGTGAATCAGAACGGTGCAGCTTTATCTAGCCATTTCCGGACATTCGTCCGATTTTCATCGATTCGGCTCGACTCGAAAAACGCAGGAATTTGCAGTCGGCTCGCGGTATTTGCAGCCAGCTCGAAGAGGGGGCGCTGACGAAGAACCAGCTGCATGCTTGGGGTGAAAAACCTTCTTCGGTGTGATTTGCGGGCAATCGGTCGCTTCGCCTGCACCCCGGCGACGAGGTGCGCAGGCCCGGAAACGCTGGTGACATGTGGCGTCATCGACAGGGGGTCCGGGCATCACATACGATGATCTGCGAAAGAGTGCCAAATGAGTGACCAACCAGATCACCTCTCAGGAGCCGAACTCCAGAAGCTCTTTCTGGAAAGCGGGCTCCTCGAATCGGTTGACGATGCTGCCATTCGTGAGCTGAATGACGCCAGCGAGGTGATTCACGTGCGCGGCGGCGACCGCGTGATCCGCGGTGGATTTCCGCTCGAGTCCCTCTACACCGTCGTCTACGGTCGCCTGCGCAACGTAGTTGCAGACGCTGATGGCAAGGAGCGCCACGTCAACGAACTCGGCCGCGGAATCAGCGCAGGCCTGGGGAACATTCTCACGGGGGCCCCCTACCTCACCGACGTGTACGCCGTTCGCGACAGCATTCTGCTGCGAACACCGAAGCAAGACTTCGAACGAATCGTCAGGAATCATCCCGACCTCCTGCTTCGATTCCTGAAGAAGCTAACCATGAGATTCGAAGAATTCATCGGGACCCAGGTACTGGAAACGGGTGCACTGGACGAAGTGGAACGAATCGAGACCAATGTCGCGTTCATTCCCGTCGATGAGAGCGACTCGATTCGGGAGAGCGCCGATTCTCTGACCCGAGCCTTTGGCGAATACCACAAGGCGCTCCACCTCACGGCCAGCGACGTGGACGCGGCGCTCGGCGAGGGTGCGTCGACGGGTGAGTCTTCCCGTTCGTCCGATCGGGATGTGATCGCCTGGCTTCACCAGCGCGAATCGAAATTTGAAGGCGTGGTCTACGAAGCCGATCTTTCGTCGCCGGCCTGGACGGAGCGCTGCCTCAGGCACGCGGATCTGGTCGTGATCGCCGCTCGGGGCGGGTCGCGCGCACCGATCAAGAAACTCAACTCGCTACTCGCCAAGTGTCGTGTCGATCGCGGCGCGGCGCGTGTGGATCTCCTGCTGGTACACAAAGCGGATACCGCATTGCCCACGCGTGCAAATGCCTGGAGCAAACTCGAGAACCTTTCCCGCATCCATCACGTCCGAGAGAAACGGGACGCCGATTATCGCCGCGTCGCCCGCATCATGAGTCGCCGTGCGGTCGGCCTGGTACTAGGCGGCGGAGGAGCGCGCGGGATCGCACATGTTGGCGTGCTGAAGGCCCTCGAAGAAGCGGACGTTCCGATCGACTTCATCAGCGGTACGAGCATGGGCTCGATCTTCGCGGGGGGGTACGCAAAAGGGTGGTCGCCCGAGGTCATCATGGAGAATGTGCGCCGGGTGTTCAGCCCGCGCTGGGCCCTCTACGATCCCACGTTGCCGATCCTCGCCATGATGCGGGGGCGGAAGCTGGAAGGCGTCCTGAAGAAGCTCTTCGAAGGGATCCAGATTGAAGACCTCTGGCTCAATTTTCACTGCGTCTCGAGCAACCTCACCCACGCGGGCGCCTTCGTTCACGATCGTGGAAGCCTCTGGAAGAGCATCCGGGCGAGCTGCTCGATCCCCGGCATTTTTCCGCCGGTAAAATTCGAAAAGCAAATTCTGATCGACGGGGGGATCGTCGACAACCTCCCCATCGCCATCATGCGCG